>OKRZ01001787.1_pt1 | contig 16397 bp, 22 predicted proteins | sample 1601141 | NCBI WGS metagenome assembly OKRZ01 (sample SAMEA3541524, study PRJEB24748) | human gut metagenome | biome: human gut; feature: human-associated habitat; material: faeces | place: China | collected 2012
AGCCAGAAGAAAAACGGGACAGTCAATATTACAATTCCAAAAGAAGGCAATGCACGTCAGGTAGAAATCTATGTAACTGATGATACCGGAAAGCATACGGTCTATAATGCGAAGGTTAATGCAGGAAGCACGATCAATAAGGATGTCTCTGGTGTAGGCAATGTCAGGGTTCAGGTTGTTATTGATGGTTCTGTCGTTCAAGACAGGGAGCTTTAATCCGCTATGAATGGCATTGTACTTAAGAACCAAAACGGCTACTTTAATGTTTTACTGGATAACAATGAGACGGCCTCTTGCCGATCCAGAGGAAAGCTGAAAAAGAAAACCGATATACTGGTTGGAGATTATGTTGACTGCGAGCTGGATGATTCAGGGCAGATGCTGATTAAGGATGTCTATCCCCGGCTGACGGTTCTTCATCGTCCGCCTATAGCCAACGTTGACGAGCTTATCCTGGTTTCTGCAATCAAAAGTCCTGATCTGGATCAATACTTATTGGACAAGATGATCGTCCTATCAGAATATGCAGGGATAAATCCGGCCATCATTATTAATAAATATGATCTGGATCCATCTCATGCACTTTCTGTCCGGGATTACTATGTAAATGCCGGATATGACTGTATTTGTACCTCTTTAGAAACAAAATACGGACTTGAAAATGTTCAGATGCTTTTAAAGGGGAAAATCATTGCTTTTTCCGGCCCTTCAGGTGTCGGGAAATCCAGTCTTCTGAATTATATTCTGGGCTCTTCTCATTTTATCTCCGGGGAAGTCAGCAGTCATTCAGGACGGGGAAAAACAACAACCCGTCATGCGGAATTAGTCAGATACTCTGATCACAGTCTTCTTATGGATACCCCCGGATACACGCTGCTTAACCTTAATCATCTGATGCCGGAAGAAACAGCCTATCTTTTTAAGGACTTCAGGCCTTATTTGGGCAAATGCAGATTCAATGACTGCATGCATGACAAGGAACCAGACTGTGCTGTCCGGGATGCAGTGCAAAACGGAGATATCCAGCTGGAACGATATAATAATTATATCAAACTTCTTAGTGAATTGAATTCAGAAAAGAACAGGAGATAGTTCTTATGGAAATAGCACCGTCAGTATTAGCTGCCAATTTTGTCAGACTCGAGGATGAAATCCGCGATGTGGAGCAAAACGGAGCAGACCTCCTTCACCTGGATGTTATGGATGGCCATTTTGTACCAAATATTTCATTCGGCCCGCCAGTGATTAAGTCTATCCGGACAGTAACCAATTTGCCGCTTGATGTACATCTTATGACCTATAATCCTCAGGATTATCTGGATGTATTGGAATCTATCTCTGTCCAGTACATTTCCTTCCATGTAGAAGCAGTTCCTCATTTGGACAGAATGATACAGAACATCAAAGGAAGGAATATCAAGGCCGGTATCGCACTGAATCCGGGTACACCGATAGGAGCTATAGAAGAAGTTCTTCCACTATTGGATTATGTGCTTATCATGTCCGTGAATCCGGGATTTGGCGGTCAGAAATTCATTACTTATACCCTTGATAAAGTAAGACGTTTAAAGGATTTCATCATAAACAAGGAGCTTTCCACTTTAATAGAAATTGATGGCGGCGTTAACAAGGACAATGCCAGATTACTGAAAAATGCCGGGGCAGATATACTTGTTGCTGGTTCATCAGTATTTAATCAGCCAGACAGAAAAGATGCCATTGAGTCTTTGAAGGTGTGAATTATTCCCCGATTAAAATAAAACCTGTACCTTATTGATTTAAATCAGAGGTACAGGTTTTATTTTGTCATATGATAATGGTAAAATATATACGATTAATACTTTAAGAGTATTGTAATCTGGTCTATATCAATTGATAATTTCTGGGACTGGTTTTAGGAGGAAAAAGAATTGATCACTAAAAATTCTATCCAACACTTACTTAATCATGAAGGACTCCGAATCACTGTTGCAGATGTTACTGATGCAGCAAAAGAAGCTGGGAATATACACAATCTTTCATTATTTTCTGAAATAATCATTGGCAAAATTCTCGCTGCAACTGCCGCACTGGCAACTGATTTCAAAAATCACGAAGGAATCTCTCTGAAGTGGGTAACGCATTCGCCTTTGGGAATTATCCGGGCTGATGCTTATGAAGGTCATTATGTAAGGGGATTTATAGAAAATCCTGAAGCAGAGGCTTTCGATAAATACGATCCTGCTGAAGAGAAACGTCTCGTTTGTGAAAATGCACAGCTGTTTGTCACAAGGTATTCCCTGCTGAAACAGCCATATATCAGCACAGTAAACGCATCATGCAATAGTATTTCTGAATGTCTTACTTCTTACCTGAACGAATCAGACCAAACAGATTCTTATCTGGATATCCAATTTCAGTTAGGAGAAGACGGAAAGCTGGAAAGAGTTGCCTGCTTCCTGGCACAGATGACGCCTCAGGCTAACAAGAAATTATATGATGATTTGTTTATACTGAACAGCAAGGGATGGAAAATCTTTGGAGACAAAGGGGATGCATCATCTTTAAGCTTCCTGATAGATAAGGAAGGCTTCCTTCCCATTGGCGAATCGGTCATCAAATTTCAGTGCACCTGCAATTTGGATCATATAAGAAATTCGCTGCTTCTGCTTCCCGAAACGGAAAGAAATGAATTGCTGGAAGACGAAGTTACAGAAGTTTGCTGCCATTATTGTGGTAAAAAATACAATATACCAAGATCAACTTTAGTTAAATGGTTTAACGATGAAAAAGGGGAGGGTATTCAATGAATAAATTAGCTTTTATTGGTGGTACAGGTGTTTATAACCCTGAAATATTAACTGATCTCCATAGCGAAACAATTGAAACTCCATATGGGACAGCAAAATATGAATTAGGATATTTCAAGGATAAGCCGATCGTCTTTATGGCAAGGCATGGTGTGAATCATACGATCCCGCCGCATAAGATCAACTTCAGGGCCAACATTTATGCTTTAAAGGCGCTGGGGGTATCTTCCATCGTATCGACAACAGCAGTTGGATCTCTGAATCCCGATTACAAGCCCGGCGAACTGGTACTGGTTGATCAGTTCATCGATCAGACGAAATCAAGAATCGGTACTTTCTATGACGGCGAACTGCATGGAGTTGCCCATATTGATATGACACATCCATATTGCCCGCATCTTCGTGCTGCCGTCCTGGATGCTGCACACCGTGAGGGAATTGTCATCCATCCAGAGGGAACCTATATCTGTACAGAAGGCCCCAGATTTGAAACTCCCGCTGAAATCAAAGCATACCGGATGTGGGGGGCTGATGTTGTCGGTATGACAAATGTGCCGGAGTGTCAGCTGGCCAGGGAAGCTGAAATGTGCTACGCTACCATTTCCATGGTAACAAATTTCGCTGCAGGCATTTCGAAACAATCTTTGACGCATCGCGAAGTTGTTGAATGCATGAATCAGAATATTGAGAGTTTTGTTAAGATCATTACGATCCTTTCTCAGGAATTTGATCCTGATACTGACTGCGACTGCAGACATGCCGCCAAAGACTTTGGAGGATTTCAGTTATGAAGAAAGGTCTTTGGTCATTGAAATGGGATAAAGATCACCTGATTCTTCTCGACCAGACAAAATTACCCGATGAAATTGTTTATATCGACTGTTATTCGTATAAGGATGTCGTCTCTGCCATCAAGACACTGGCTGTCAGAGGCGCGCCTGCCATTGGCGTGGCGGCCGGTTACGCATCTGTCCTGGCTTTCAGGGAATGCAGGGCATATTCTGACACTGGTTTGACGGAACGTTTTTATGCAGCGCTGGATGAACTTGAAGCAGCTCGTCCTACAGCTGTTAATCTGTCCTGGGCGATTTCTGAAATGAAAGAAGTTTATTCTCATTCAGAGAGCCTGGAAACAGCCGGGGCAGAACTGCTGAACAAAGCAAAAGACATTGAATATTCCGACCGGGATATGTGCAGGCGTATTGGTTCACACGGAGCTGATTTATTTAAAGGCAAAACTGCCCTTAACATTCTGACACACTGCAATACGGGTGCACTTGCTACGGCGGGGGACGGCACGGCATTCAGTGTTATCAAGGAGCTTAATGAAAGAGGCCAGATTTCATGTGTATATGCCGATGAGACGCGGCCCCTTCTGCAGGGATCACGTTTAACCGCAACGGAACTCATGGCAAATGAAATCCCGTGCTGTCTGATTACGGATAATATGGCTGCCATGCTCATGAATACAAGACATATTGATGCCATTATCGTCGGAGCTGACAGGATCGCTCTTAATGGAGACGGCGCCAATAAAATTGGTACATATGGACTTGCTGTCCTTGCTTCTTACCACCACATACCATTTTATCTGGCTGCACCGTTTTCCACATTTGATACCTCTATCAAAAGCGGCGGTGAAATAGTTATTGAGGAAAGAAATCCGGATGAAGTAAGGACATACAAGGGAATCCAGCTGGCCCCCAAGGATGTTCCTGTATTCAATCCGGCATTCGATGTGACTCCCAATCATCTGATAACAGAGATTATCACTGAAAAAGGCGTTATTGTCCCGCCATATACAGATAATATTAAAAGATTTTACAAGGAAGAAGGTTAAAACAATGAATGAATCAATGATACGTGATATTAATTTAGCTGAAGAAGGCAAACAGCGTATTGCCTGGGTAGAGAAATTTATGCCTGTTTTGAATACACTGAAAGAAGAATTCTCCGCTGATCAATCTTTCAAGGGCAAGACAGTGGTCATGTCCATTCATCTTGAAGCCAAAACTGCTTACCTGGCACTTACACTGAAAGCTGCAGGCACCAATGTTATCTGCACAGGAAGCAATCCGCTCTCAACACAGGATCCTATTGCGGCTGCTTTGGTTGATAACGGAATCACCGTTTATGCATGGCACGGCTGCACTGACGAGGAATATACGCTTTTCTTAAATAAGGCACTCGATCATAAACCTGATATCATCATCGATGATGGCGGCGATCTTGTTCATCTGCTTCATACGACCCACAAGGATGCCCAAGTCAACTTAATCGGCGGCTCGGAAGAAACAACAACCGGCGTCCATCGTTTAAGGATCCTTGAAAAGGCTGGCGATCTGGAATTCCCGATGATTGCGGTAAACGATTCTTACTGCAAATATCTCTTCGATAACCGTTACGGGACAGGACAGTCGGCCTGGGATGGAATTATCAGAAGCACGAATCTGACAATTACCGGCAAAACTGTAGTCATTGCCGGATACGGCTGGTGCGGCAAGGGCGTTTCCATGCGTGCAAAAGGACTCGGCGCTCATGTCATCGTAACAGAGGTCGACCCGATCAAGGCTATTGAAGCAGTCATGGATGGTTTTGAAATCATGCCGATGGATGAGGCTGCAAAAGTAGGGGATATCTTCCTGACTGTAACCGGCGATATCGATGTCATTACAGAAAGACACTTCATGCAGATGAAAGATGGCGCTATCTGTGCCAATGCAGGCCATTTTGACTGCGAAGTCAGCCGTGCTGACCTTGAGCGCATCTGCACGAAGAAATATGAAGCCAGAAAGAATATTGAAGGATACGTACTGCCAAATGGCAAGACTGTATTCTTAATGGCAGAAGGACGCCTTGTCAATCTGGCAGCCGGCGATGGACATCCGGCTGAAATCATGGATCTGTCCTTTGCTATGCAGACATTGGCAGTCTGGTACCTTTTAGGCCATGGCAGGGATATGAAACCGGCAGTATATACACTTCCTCATGAACTTGATACCAAAGTTGCTCAAATCAAACTTCAGTCAATGGGCTACAAGATTGACAGCTTATCTGAAGAACAGAAAAAATATCTGGGACTTGACTAGGAGGGAATATGTCAACACTTATCAGAAATGCAGCAGTTTTTAGGAACAATTCCATTGTGGAAAACCAGAATATCGTGATTGATGGAAAGTATATCAAAGAATTTCCCGATAATCCTGATCCGGCAGACTATGATGAAGTTATCGAAGGAAATAATATGCTTTGCCTTCCTGGTCTTGTCAATACACATACTCATGTGGCAATGACTTTATTCAGGAGCTATGCTGATGATATGGAACTGATGGACTGGCTTCAGAATAAGATCTGGCCGGCTGAAGATCATCTTGATGATGATATTGTATACTGGGGAAGCATGCTTGCCTTCGCGGAAATGATCCGCGGGGGAACAACAGCTTTCTGCGATATGTATATGTTCATGGATTCCTGTGCAAAAGCTGCCGATCTGGCCGGAATGAGAGGGAACCTGGCCAGAGGACTGGCAGGAATCGGACCCAATGGGGACAAGGGACTGGCAGAGAACATTGAGCTCTTTAAAAACTGGGATCATGCAGGAGACGGAAGATTCAAGGTTATGCTCGGACCGCATGCTTCATATACCTGTCCGCCTGATTACATCAGGAAGGTCAGGGATGCAGGCATGAAATACAACATTCCCATTCATATCCATCTGTCCGAAACGCAAGGCGAGGTTGACAATTGCCTGAAGGAGTATGGAAAGACCCCAATCGCATTGATGAATGATCTGGGATTATTTGACCTTCCGACACTGGCAGCACACTGTGTACATGTGAATGACGACGATATCAGAATCATGAAGGAGAAAGATGTACATGTCGCACATAATCCGACAAGCAACCTCAAGCTTGCATCAGGAATCGCTCCAGTAACAAAGATGAGGGCTGCAGGTATAACGGTGGGGCTCGGAACCGATGGGGCTTCCAGCAATAACAAGCTTGATATGTTTGCAGAAATGCGTCTGGCAGCACTCATTCATAAGGTGAAGGATAGCGATCCATTAGCCATCAATGCATTGGAAGCTTTGAACATGGCTACTGTTGATGGTGCTAAATGCATGGGCTATGACAATCTTGGCACTCTTGAATCAGGAAGCCTTGCAGATATCATCCTCGTAAATCGTGAAGGCTTCAACTGGATGCCCGGATTCAACAGCATTTCGCTGGCTGTATATTCTGGAAACTCAATGGATGTCGATACCGTAATGATTAATGGCAAAGTCGTAATGCGCCATAAGGAATTGCTCACCATTGATGTTGAAAGGATGAAACGCGAAGTTTCCAGAGTTACGGATAAATTATTTTCGTTTGCAGGCTGAATTTGACGGGTAGGGATAGATTTATCTTTACTTCCGATAACATTAAATTATCGGAACCTATGGAACAGCGTTGAATAACGCGGAATAGAAAGTTAGAAAAACACAGGTTTTATCGATAATTAATCGGAACCCACGGAATAGGACGGAATGAGAAAGAATATCATATACCCTGCAAATCCGGAGTCCTCTGCCTACAAAAATGACTACCAAAGTCAATTTTATTTTTCAGATAACTCCGTGATAGTTGGGATGTCCATTTCCTCGCCGTCACCGTTTACGATGATTGGCGGGAGCCATTTGACGCGCCGGAGGCTCTTACCGGGTCCGTAAGCAAAGGTGTGCCAATGCGCCCGCCGTACGTGCATGACCGGTGACCGATGGTGGCCGCCCAGAGGCTCGCCATGCTCATGCACATAGCGGTTAATCCCGCGGATGCGATAGCCTGTAGCCTCGCCGACGGAGTAGACAGCCACCTCCCGCGGTGTGTCCTTTACCCTGCCCTGCCGCGGGAAAGAGAGTTTATTGACTTGTTTCACCTCAGCATTAACGGCGGACAGATAGAGCAGGAGATTAATGGTAAACCGTATCGCTTGCCTGGATGTCTTAAAATAGCTGGAAACATATGGAGCGAGCTCAGGGGTTTTACTGACGTCCTTTGCACGGACGACGGCCTCCGCACCCTTTAAAATCTCGGTCAGCTTCTGCGGTTTCGTAGGCAGGATTAAGTAAAAGCTTGTCAGAAATTTACCATCCTCTGTTACGGCAGAGATGTAGAGCTCCCTGTGGCCGCGCTGGATGTCATCGTCAAACATGATGAAGAGGCCAGAGCACCCCTGTAGTAGTTTGGTCTCTACAAAGATGCACCATTCCGGGATGGTCAGCATCCCGGGGGCCACGGTCATGTCCTTTGATGATGTCTTGAAGAGCTCCGCCTCCAGATCCTCGTCCAGAGTGTAGATGCTCTTTGCCTTGCGCCAGCTGGCAAGGACGGCCAGTGTGGCCCCGGTCCGTGAGATTTCTCCCCTCTCTGCGAAAGTCGGAGAGTCCAGGTCTGCCAGGTCCACGGCGTAGGTCACGCCTAGACCGATGGGACAATAACAGATTGATTTGTCCCATTTTGCGTCAGGATCTTTATAAATCCTGTCGGCAGCTTTAAAAAAATCGGGGTATTTTACTTTGGCCGCGGCCAGCGCCTTCATCGGGGCGCTGTTTTTAATATCAATCCTTGCCATCTTTGGGCCCTCCATAAAGGCGGTCCATGCCTGCTTTGGTTACCAGCCAGGTCTTGCCGGATTTCCTGCATTCGTACTCGGTAAATGAGGGAGGATTTCCCTTCTGCCCCGCGCAAGCGGATTTAATAGTAGTGGCAGGAACGCCATAGCGTTCGGACGCCTCAGAGATGGTCATCACCTCATCCAGCACGGGCCGCCGGTAGTCCGGCACAAACCTATAGGCGCCGTCTTTGTTCGGGATAAAGTGTCCTGGCCAATCACTAAGGGAGGCTACGATGGAGCCGCCATAATGTGGCCAGTCTTCACCACCAAAGAGGCCAAAGGCCTCCTCGATGGCTTCCCTGGCCTCCTCAAGCTTTGGCTGGACACGCTTGTAATAGCGCTCCGTTTTAATCGCTGCCGGGTAGTGCTGGCTCATCTCAACATCCACGGCGTCCAGAATGTCGGCTAGGCACTTGTTGCTCTGGTCGAGCATCACTTTTGGCCACTGTTCTGCGGTAAGAATTTTCATTTTGGTTTCCTCCCTTTTTCGTCAGTCTTCGAAGTACAGCTCTGAATAAAATTTCCCGTCTTCATCGGGCTCCGAAGAAAAATTTACAACTGGGAAATCTCCACATTTCCAGGGGTTTTCAATGCTTGCCCCATGGGCCTTGGCGTACTCTTTGGCTTTATCGGAATCTATAAATGCATACCAATGTTCGCAATATGTAACTTCGCATACAAACGTAAAATCATAAAGGCCGGCAACATTCGCAAGTCCATGAAAGGCTCCGAGAATGAACCTGGCAAACGCATCAGGATTATGCTTATTTTCGACATACGCGCTATATGCGCGGGCCATATGCTTTGATTCGAGCTGTGTAAGGGGGTAAACACTTTTTTCGCCCTTGAGTGTGTTAATCATGGTTATCGTACTACCGCCAGCCCAGGAAAATTCATAATAGTCCAGTTTGTGATTGAATTTCATTTTGATTTCCTCCTTTTTAACTTTGTTCCTATGGGATCTTTCTCCCTCTTTCTGTATATATTATACGTCGTTTACGACGTAAAAGCAAGAGGAAATTTCAATTTTTTCAAAAATTTTTGCACAAAAAAAGGCGAGCGCATCGAGCGTTCGCCTTTTTTCTTTTGCTTGCCTGGTTAAGGGCATACAAGTAGATATAAATGTTTCAATCCCCTCCCTTTTTCGGGAGACCAGTAAATAGTATAAACCTTTAGGGTGCCCTTTACAAGTGCGCCAGTAAGTCCTTTTCACGGCTTGATAAATGCCATACAAAAACGGATCTTGCCCCCGCCCTTGCTCTTGCTCTTGCTAGAGCCTCCTCCGCTTTATGTGCAGGCTCGCTGGGGACCAGATAGCCCCCCCCCCGAATATTGCTTTGCCCATGCCTTTTTGTGAATCAAGCCGACGCACGAAGGCCGCTTTGTCCTCAGCATAATCCACGCCATACTGGCTGTACGCGGCAAGCTTGGAGGCAGTAACCAGTTCTGGGGGGTACTCCATCCTTGTTAGCTTTTTGCTCTTTTTCAGCTTATTTACTTCGCGGGTTAGCTGACTATATAAATCAGGCGCGGAGCGCAATGTAGGCCCGTCGGAGCTGATAAAACCGGTGTTTACTACTGCCCCATTTTGATAGATAATTTTGACCCCTACTCCAATATGCGATTTAGCTTGTCTCACAAGGGCTGTGAGCTGAGGTGCGAATAAAAAGTATTTTATCTTTCTCCGCTCATAAAATTCGGCAATTTTTGACAGTATAGAAAATGGCGGATTGTCGATTACCGCGCAGTTAGTCGTGTAGTCAAAATGCTCATAATCTCCGCCCGGATAAAAGGGCCTTACAATCTCACGGTCCTCCCATCCATATTCTTTGACCGCCCACCTAGCGACAACGTCGTAGACTTCCGGCGGCGTGTAGCAGTCGTCGGTTGTCAGTTTTGGTTTAGGTTTAAACTTATCGACAAACTGCTCATAAGTCTCTCCTTTAGCCATCTCACCACTCCTTTATTGTATACATAACGGTAGCGCCCTGGAATCCGCTCCCGTCAAAATGGGCCAGTCCTTCCCATCGCCCTGCCTGGTAACCGGCGGATAGGTAGGCTTTATCATTAACGTAGGTCATGCCTGCCTTGAGCTTATGCGCCTTACGCAGGTTAATCTTGTAGACGTCGACTTTATTGAGCTGCTTGTCGGCCGTAACTATCGTACGGTCTGACTTGGCCGTCACACCGGCAGGCGCCTCAGGGCTTGTAGTCTCTATCTGTCTCTGTACGGTCTCCGCCGCTTTGCCCAGGCTTGGGCTTTGGACATAGTACGTAATGGCTGGCGCCTCGCCGCTTGTCCGCTCAATCTCCCTCACAATGGTCTGTGCGGCAGGCTGAGAGACGCGCACCTTTTTAGCCACGGCATCCGGATCCTTAACTTGCTCCGTAGTCAGCACCTTGGGGGCCTCCTCCTTTTGCTGGTCGTAGTAGTAGACCAGCCCGGCCACAATGGCCATGACTAAAAGCAGGACGGCACCTACAGCGGCCCACTTGCCGCTTTTATCCCTCATTGCCCGCCTCCTGTTGCTGGTAGAAAATGGCTTTGCCCCTCAGCGTGTCGCCGCCGCTCATCCAGTCATCGTCATTGCTGAGCACGGCAAGGTCCCACCGCTCGCAGGTCGTAGCAGGTCCATAGCCGTCCAGGTCAGCCGCCTCGGCGTGCGTCATAAAATGTTCGGCGTCAATCGGGATGCCAAACACGTCGGAGATGGCCGCCATAAGCTGGGCGCAGGCTTCAATCTGCGCATCCGTCGGCGGCTCCTCTCCAAGATCCACCTGGTAAGTATCTCCTTTGTACGCCGTAGCACCGGCGCAGCAGCAGAGAGCAATTGCAATACTACCTGTGTTGCGGTGCCATGTAGCCTGCGGAATTTCAGTCAACGGCAGGGATTCGATGATTTCCCCGTCGGCGTCAATGCAGATGTGATACTCCGGGAAGCTGGTGTAGTAAGGCCCTGCCGTCCAGTGCAGGTAGACTCGCACGGTCTCAGGGTACTGATAAAAAGCGGGCCTTGCTTCTGCTAACATCTGTCTAACCTCATTCATTGTCATTATGTGCTCCTCCTCTCAATGACTCCGGGCGCTGTTGGTAGCTCCCCGGGGACGAATTGTACTTGCTGTTAATCAATTTGTTCGCCACTTGTATGGCACCGCCCCCGCCGCCCGTGATGCTTGCAAAGGTATCGTAGTTCTGCCAGTACTGGTGCTCCATGACAAGGTAGACCGACACCGCCAGGAAGGCAATCCATCCGGCAATGGCAAGGGCCCTTGTTAGAGATAGTTCATTGTTCTCATACATCAGCATTTTGATATATTTCATTCAATCACCTACACTTTTACACTTTCGGCATCTTCCTAATGTCATTAATCATAGTCGTCCCCTGCCCATTGCCACCGAGTGCATGGTAAGTGGCATAGATTTCCTCAGCACTCGCCTCATCGGCGTAGGATAACTTGTGCTCAGACTGTCCCCTTTCATGAATCCGCCGAAGCTCAATCTTGAGGATGGCCCTGATACCGCACTCTGCTTTTTCCCTCTTAGCTTTGTTTCCCCTCTCCCTGTTGAGAAGGTAGCCTACCGCAAAGGACAGGATGGCATAGGAGCCTTGGGAAAGCAGGCTGACAGCAATGTTGTAAAAATCCATTATTCACCTCCGAATAAGGGAATTAATGCGGAAGTTCGGTGATTTTTCTGTTCTCGAATTTCTTGTAAGCGTCTAAATAGACTTCCTTTTTATCGCCATTGTAGGTGACTTCGTAGTACATCCCGTCAGGAATCGTGGTAGAAACTAATGCCTTCCAGTTCTGCAAAGTTTTACAGAACCAAACTATAAACACATTATCCATAGCAATCTGAACATTATCGGTCTTGTCGATGTGTTCATTTGCATAATCAAGTACAATTTTCTTTGCAATTTCCTGTAAATTCATTTTTTAGTCTCCTTTATCTTCTATGAATGGTAAACCTTGTAGCAATCATGGCCCGGCATGGGTCGTAAAAATCAAATTTCCAGCCCAAGTAGATGCACCACCGCCAGTGCTGGCTGATAGGGTCGTCATTTTTGTACCTGAAAGCATTGGAACAAATAGAAAAATGTTCGCCTTTCCGGCGGATAGTCCTCGGGTCAGTGTCCACCCCAAAGAGATAGAACGCAAACCCATATCCGCAGTTGCGGTAGAGCCAAAAAACACGATTGAGGTAGTGCTTGAGCCATAACCTCTTTGGGAACGGCTTTTTGAGCCAGACAACCTTTTTGCATCTCCCATAGCCTATCGGAATAGTAGAACAGTCATAGTAATCGTCAAAGTCGTAGGAAAGCCACCTTGGGCAGTCATACAGTACATACTGCCGGTTGTCCAAAGAGCTGTCCCATGTCTGCCATAGTCTAAAGAACTTTGGAAGCTCGCCATGCCGGTCGGCAAAGAGCACCACGATTGGGTTGGTGAGATAGCAGATGAGCATACAAAAGAGCTGTAGGAAGGAAAAAATAAAGTATTTGATGTACATAAGTTTCACCTCTTTTCTAAAGAACCGAAGGGGAAATTGCGAGCCATGGGCATGCCATTCATTTCTATAACGACGACTGGAATGGCTCTGACGGTAATTCGGGAGGCTACAATCAGCCCGGTATTGTGCATGATTCTCCCGATAGAAGCGCTAAAAACACAAATAGATGGGCCGACCTTGTCGAGAATACAGGTGGTAATCAACCGCATAACAACCTACAGCCACTTTATGGAGCGTACAAATTCAGAAGGATTAAGTAGTGCGCCGGAATCTATACACGCCGTAAGCCGGTGGGATATTGTTATGCGGTGAGTCCCCACCGCAGAAGCCTAAATGAAATTCAGTGCTCAAGTTAGGGGCGCAGATGAATTTTTTATTTGCATCCGCTGTATAGGGAGCCGCTAAAAATTTTCCCTGTTTAGAATCAGTGATTGAGGTACCGCTATGGTCTTCCGCAAACAAGTCGTATGAGTGGGTATGGTTTACTAATTCTCCTTCGGAGTTGGTACTTTTGGCCGAAGGGGAATTAGCGGCGCATGGGCATCCCTATATAGCCCTACCTAGACTATTTACTGAACGAGATATTAATCAGGACACAATCATCTGCCCGCACAGCAACGAAAGCTCTAATAAAATGACTTACAACACAAGCATTGTTGGAAATAACATCCCACATAACACTCTCCAACCTTTATACGGCGTATATCGCTTTAGAAGGCTTACTTAACTCTCCTAAACTTGTACACTCCGTACACCGGTTGAAGCGTGTTGTGCGGTTTGTTACCGCCAAAAGAAATGCCGATAGTAGCTCCGAAACAATTTTCCGCAGCTACTGATGGGAATTTAGTATTTCCAGTATTTATAGAAAGGCATCCACTTTGCGCTTTTTGATTTGCCCATTGTATGAGCGTACTCAAACTACCTTGCACTTTTGCCAATTCCCCTTCGGTGATTTGGTGCTTGGCCTCGCCCTGCGCCTTCGTGCCGTTCACCGTAAATTCACTGCTTCCAGCTGTGAACACGTAGGTGTCTGTTACGTCAGTACCGTTGACGTTATGGGTTTCAGAGTAAGTCCCCGCCGTAATGGTGGTAAGGCCAGCATCTAACTGTTCCCATGTACCGCCGATATAGGTCGACGGGTTGGCACTGTTGGTTGTCTCAAGGATGGTGCCAACAGGAAAGAGGGCAAGCATGGCGGTCTGCATCTCGGTCTTAATCGTGTCATGCAGTGCATCGATGGCACTGGTGATTGCGTTTTGCACCTCGCCGGTGATGGTACCCTGCACATCAGTCTCCACCTTCCACTTGACCGTCCCATCGGTTACGGTGGTGCTATAGGCGGTCCATTTAGGTTCTGTACTTCCGGATGTCCCTTCCGTGGTGCAGGTGGCTTTACAACCGGCCGGCATGGACGGGCTGTGGATAACGGCACCTACAGAGTAGGCCGTACTAGGCTGCCAAAGGCCATTAGCAAGAGCCAATGTCACGTTGTTCTGGTTCTTCATAAAATCGTACATGTTGGCAAAGGTCGTCGGCTTGGAGCTGTCATCCCATGTTCCAAAGCCGTCTTTCTCAAAGTCCTTGCATTTTTCGATACTCATGCTTTCTCACCGTCCTTTTCCTCTTCTTCTTTCTTTTCCGGGAGCGGCTGGCTCCGTACACATTTAGGATTCGTACAAAGGCCGGTCTTTTCATCTATTTTCCGGTGGCAAAGGAAACATCTTTCCATGGTTAAATCTCCCCCCTCTTTGTGGTGTACTCACTGACTAAAGTCTCACGTTCTGCCTTTAGGTCGTTAAAATAGTCCGTATCTCCAATAGCATTAGCCTTTGCCATTTCGTTTTCTGCATCTGAAATCTTCTGGCTGTACTCACTGTCGAGGGCGGCCAGTTTCTGCTCTCTCACCTCATCTTCCGAGGGTGCCGGTCTCTCAACAAGCTGGCCCGCTTTGTAGATAAGGTCATTCTGTACGGCTTCATTCCACGCCGTCCCATCCTGTTCAAGGGCCACGCCTTGCGGGTAGCTCTTGGCGGCAAGGGCTTTGAGTTCGTCCACGGTTGCCCCGTGGATGCCGACGACGTAAGAGGTCTCACGCTCCCCTGTATCGGCATTGTAGACGCTGACATACTGCAAAGAGGTGTCTGTACTGTCCATTGTTTACTCCTTATACTAAAATAGCTCCCATGAAGGGAGCTGATATTTTATGAAAAATCCTAATGGTTATGGGTGCATCAAACATTTAAGCGGTTCACGGCGGAACCCGTGGGCGTTCGTAGTGACGGAGGGTGGCAAGCAGAAGTTAAAAGGTTACTTCCCTAGTAAGCTGGAAGCCCTTGCGTTTCAAGTCGACTGGAATAAGTCGCATGACAGGCACCGCCTTTCAAGAATCACATTTTCGGAGCTTTACCTACGATGGAAGCCAAAGCACGTCGAATACTTTCGTGTCACAGAATCCACGGTCAAAGGCTATGAATCAGCCTACAAGCACTGTACAAGCCTTTATGACATGGCCGTAGAGGACATAAGGTATAAAGACCTTCAAGCGGTCATTGATGGAATGACAGGCCTCTCCTACGCAAGCAAGAAAAAGGTAAGGAACCTGCTCTCTCTACTCTTTGCCTACGCAAGGAAGATGGAGTATACAAGCCGTGATTTCTCGGGCTTAATACACATTGGGAAGAACAAGCCGGTGAATCCTCACCACGCCATCAGCAAGCGGAAAATCAATCAGCTGTGGAAGCTGGTGGACAGTGTGCCGGACGTTGACTTGGTCCTTATCCTCATCTACACGGGACTACGAAATGGAGAGCTTCGGGCCTTGCTCAAGTCGGACATCAACAGGAAACAGAAGTATCTGCGTGTTACCAAGTCAAAGACTGCGGCGGGCATCCGTACCGTGCCTATCCATCACTTGATATGGCCCCTCATCGCAAAGCGTCTCGAATCAGAAGGCCCTTACCTCATCAACGTGCTCGGAAAGCCGATGGACTACAGCCGATTTGCCCGCACGTTCAAGCGAGTGATGCGGATGGTACACGGTGAGAAGCATAAGCCCCACGACACCCGCCACACCTGCGCCACCTTGTTAGATGGTGCAGAAGTCAACGATAACGCCCGGAAGATGATTCTAGGCCATGCAAGGGGCGACGTGACCAACGGGGTCTACACCCATAAGACGCTCCGGCAGCTTCGGAAAGCTATAGAGACCTTGTGATACTTACCTGTTACTAATCAGCAGAAAGTAGAGCGTCGGATGTGCGGTGGTAGCGGGGTAAATTGTGATACTGATGTGTTACCTAGGAAATTGGGAAAAGTGCGGGCAAATGGTAGATGGGATTTTTGCGATATCCGATAAAATCGGGGATTATAAGGCGTAGGTAAAATGCATTTATACAGGGTGGACACAGCTCTGCCGGTTCATTTACCTACCCCATTGCTCTTTC
>OKRZ01001824.1_pt1 | contig 16224 bp, 17 predicted proteins | sample 1601141 | NCBI WGS metagenome assembly OKRZ01 (sample SAMEA3541524, study PRJEB24748) | human gut metagenome | biome: human gut; feature: human-associated habitat; material: faeces | place: China | collected 2012
TTTTCAAAAACATTTTGTAATTTTGCACTTGCTTGTTGAATTCGCGGTGAAGTTTTGCTTCACAACATATAAAGAAGTCCTGAATTCCGACGACGTACAGTTTGGCGGAGCAGGCAGATTAAACAGTGGTAAGATCAAGGCTATCGATAAGAAGACAGAACGTATGCCTTATTCGATCAGTGTAACAGTACCGCCACTTTCTACTGTTGTTCTGGAATATGATTACACCGATGTAACACCGGAGGATATTCTGAAGAAGAAAGAGATAGAAAAGAAAGCGGCAGCAGCAAAACGCGCAGCTGAGAAGAAAACGGCTGCGAAGAAAACTGCAACGGAAAAGAAGGATGTAGAGACGACGGAAGTTGTAAAAAAGGAGCCGGAGAAGAAGACGGCTGCGACAAAGACAAAAGAAACAGTAAGTAAGACAAAGCCTGCACAGACAAAAGCGGCAGTTTCAAAGAAGACTACTAAGAAATAATAAAAAATGCTGGATCGTACTTGTGCGGTTCAGCATTTTTTGTAGGCATAAGGAGAAGACATGAAGATAGAAAAAGTAAGTACAGCGGATGCGGAGAAGCTTCTCGCAATCTATGCACCCTATGTAGAAGAAACAGCAATATCATTTGAATATGAAGTACCGTCTGTAGATGTATTCAGGAACAGGATCGAGCAGATTTCAGCAAAGTATCCATACATAAAGGCAGTCGTGGATGGGAAGATCGCAGGCTATGCATATGCAGCAGGTTTCAAAGACAGAAAGGCATATGACTGGTCAGTAGAAACAACGATCTATATCCGAAAAGACTGCAGGCAGATGGGACTTGGCAAAGCCCTATATGAGAATCTGGAAAAACTACTGAAGGAAATGGGAATCCTGAACATGAATGCCTGTATCGCAAGTCCGGCAGCAGAGAGCGGACATCTGACGGATGACAGTTACAGATTCCATAAAAAAATGGGCTTTACGCTGGTTGGGCGTTTTCATAACAGCGGCTATAAGTTTGGTGAATGGTACGATATGATCTGGATGGAGAAGATGATCGGCGAGCACGAGAAGGATATGCCGGATGTAAGATTTGGTCAATGAAAAAGAAATTTATAAAAAACACTTGCAAAAAGATAATCCAAGCAATATAATACAGGAGAAGTGCAAAGAGGCACAGAGCGAGAAGCTCTGTGCCTCTTTAGTTTTCCAGGTATTAAGTTTTAGGAGGAAATTCAAATGAAAACAGGTACAGTAAAATGGTTTAATGCAAAAAAGGGATATGGATTTATCAGCGATGAGAATGGTGATGACATTTTTGTACATTTCTCAGCTTTAAATATGTCTGGTTTCAAAGTATTGGAGGAAGGCGATAAAGTTGAGTTCGAAGTAATTGAGGGAGAAAAAGGACCTCAGGCTGCAAATGTAACAAAGCTGTAAGCTGATACATAATGAAGATACCTCATGACAGATCATCGGTACTCAGAATTTTGAGAACCGATGATCGCCATGGGGTATTTTTTTGCGGATTCTTGCGGAAATTATGATTATATATTAGAATAGCGGCACAGGAGAAAGAAAACATGAACAATCCAATAAAAGAATTAACAAAGAAGGAATGGATCATCTGGTTAGGATCTATTTGTATCGTATGCGTATCGAACTTGCTGACAACAGATTTTGATCTGCTGACTCTGGTAGCTGCATTAGTGGGTGTAACTTCGCTGATCTTTGCAGCAAAGGGAAATGTATGGGCACAGATCCTGATGGTGATATTCAGCATCCTTTATGGGATCATTTCCTACCGGTTCCATTACTGGGGCGAGATGATTACATATCTTGGCATGACAATGCCTATGGCGATCTGGTCTACGATCACATGGCTCCAGAATCCTTCCGGCGGAAACGGAAATGTCGTAAAGATCCAGAAGCTGAACCGGAAGCACATCATAGGGCTTATTATATCCGGCGCGATCGTAACGGCAGTATTTTATTATATTTTAGTTGTATTCGATACCCCGAATATTATATTCAGCACCATATCGATCATAACCAGTTTTCTGGCAGCAGCACTTACGATGCTCCGTTCCTCGTATTATGCAGTATGGTATGCGGCAAATGATATCGTGCTGATCATTTTATGGGTGCTGGCATCCATGAAGAATCCTGCCTATATCCCGGTCGTTGTGAATTTCGGTATCTTCTTTATCAATGATATGTATGGCTATATCAGTTGGAAAAGGCGGGAACGGATACAGCTGTAAAATGCAGAAAAAGTGGGTTGTTGGTACTATTACTTTACACAAGAGAGTTTGTAGCTGTGGAGCTGAAGAAGTTATCGACTAATAAAAAACAGAATCCCCGCTATGGTGTGTTTTACTATTTATAAAGCAAGCCTTTGGGAGCGTCGGTTCTTAGTGAGTCGCTATATGCGACGAACTTTTCATAGGTATGGAATAGTGAGACAGGCAGAAAATAAATCAGCCCTTGGGGTATATTATAACCCCAAGGACTGATTTATTTTCGTATGTGTGATTAGTTCTTCGAACAGCGGAACAGCAGATCCTCCCAACGGCGATCCACTTCCTCCTGATACTGAACGAGTAAATGCTCATTTTCAGGCTTGAACAAATGCTTGAAACGACCCTGTGTCCGTAAGAAGTCCTCGATCGGAAGCTTCTTCTTAGGAGAATAGCTTAAGATCCATTTGCCTTCGATGACTTCAAATAAAGGCCAGTAGCAGGTCTCAACCGCCAGCTTACAGATATCCATGATCTGTTCGGTAGGATAACGCCAGCCACGAGGACAAGGAGCCATAACATTTAAGAAAGCAGCACCCGGTGTGTAGATGGCTTTTTCGGATTTCTCATAGATATCACGCATATTACCAAGCAGAGTAGTCTGACCGACATAAGGGATATCATGAGCTGCCATAACCTGTGCCAGATCCTTACGGTTCTGCATCTTACCATTTGACTGGGAACCGACAGGAGTGGTAGTTGTATCTGCATACATCGGAGTAGCAGAAGAACGCTGGATACCGGTATTCATGTAAGCACCGTTATCGTAGCAGACATATACCATGTCATGACCACGCTCCATAGCACCGGATAAAGACTGAAGACCGATATCGTAAGTACCGCCGTCACCGCCAAATGTTATGAATTTATATGTTTCATCTAATTTACCCTTTTTCTTTAATACATGATAAGCAGTTTCTACACCGGAAAGGGTAGCGCCTGCATTTTCAAATGCGTTATGAATGTAACTGTCTTCATAAGCAGTATATGGATACATGAAGGTGGAAACCTCCAGACATCCGGTAGCGTTACCGATAACTGCTTTGTCACCCTCATGAAGGGCACGGAGTACATTACGAACTGCGATCGTACCGCCACAGCCTGCACACATTCTATGACCCGGAGCAAGACGCTCAGGCTTGTTCATTACTTCTTTAAAATTATATGCCATTTTGTCTTACCTCCTTACTTTCTAAGTCCAATATACTGATACTGTGGAATGGTCTTGCCCTGCTCGATCATTTCCTCTAACTGGTTAAATACATCGGTTGCTTCCACTGTTGTATAATCTCTGCCACCAAGACCGTAGATATAGCTGACAGCCTTTGTAGAAGCTCCGATATCATACAGGTGCTCCTTGATCTCAGCGGATAAAGGACCGCCGCCTGCACGGAAGCCTTCGGAACGGTCTAAGATCGCAACTGCTTTTGTATGAGTCAGCGCCTTTGCAATTTCTTCACCGGGGAATGGACGGAAGACACGGAGCTTTAATAAGCCGACCTTCTTGCCCTGTGCGCGCAATGCATCGATTGCTTCTTTTGTCGTTCCTGCTGCGGAACCGATCATAACGATCGCATAATCAGCATCTTCTAATTTATATTCCTCAAAGAAGCCGTACTGTCTGCCGGAGATCTTTGCGAAATCATTCGCAACATCCAGGATCACCTGCTTGGCATTCTTCATACCTTCGTTCTGATTCATTTTGGATTCCATATAGAATGGAGAAGTTGCATATGGACCGACTGCCATAGGCATCTTTGGATTCAACAGGTACTGTTCCGGATTGTATTCACCGACAAATGCTTTTACCTTGTCATCCTCTAACAGTTCGATATTCTCAACTGCGTGGCTGGTGATGAAACCATCCTGACAGATCATGATCGGAAGACGGACATCCTTGTGTTCTGCGATCCGGTAAGCCTGTACGAAATTATCATAAGCTTCCTGATTATTCTCTGCATAGATCTGGATCCATCCGGTATCTCTTGCACCCATACTGTCTGAGTGGTCGCAGTTGATATTGATCGGGCCGGATAAAGCTCTGTTTACAAGAGCCAGTGCAATCGGCAGACGATTGGAAGCTGCAACATAGAGCTCCTCCCACATCAGCGCCATACCGCAGGAAGAGGTTGCTGTTAAGACACGGCAACCGGCAGCACTTGCACCGATCGCAGCACTCATAGCACTGTGCTCACTCTCGACCGGAATAAACTCTGTATCGATCTCACCGTTTGAAATATATGTAGAAACAAACTGTGGAATCTCTGTAGAAGGGGTGATCGGGAATGCCGGCATGACATCCGGGTTGATCTGCTTGATCGCATAAGACACCGCTTCATTTCCTGATAAACGTTCTCTGATACCCATTTATTTGCCCTCCTTCATCGTAATAGCACCAAACTTACACTGATAAGCACAGATACCGCAGCCCTTGCAGTGGTTCAGATCGAAGTCAAGGCGTTTGCCGCCTACGACCGGGATGCAGCTGTCCGGACAGACCGGTGCACATAACAGACAGTGTACACATTTGCTCTCATCTATGACGGGAGTAGCAGTTCTCCATTCACCTGTGTTAAATGCTTTGGAAGTACCACCGCCGTACACATGGTTACCGGGTGTGATTTCTGTATATTTACTTTTTTCATGTATTCTGCTGATATCTGTTCTCATTACTTGGTTACCTCCTTAAATGCAAGCTCAAGGGCTTTCATATTTCCATCGATAACCTCAGGCTTCTTTGCAAATTTGTGCTGATAGGAAAGTCTCATATCTGCAAGGAAATCATCCTGCTCCATGATACCGCTGACTGCAACGATAGCAGCAAGCATAGGAGAATTCGGGAAGTTCTTGCCGAGTGTCTGCATCGAGATCTCCCGGGCATCTAATGTATAAACTTTTCCTTTGTAGCCATTTAAATGAGGACGAACCTCATCCGGTGTCTTTGGGGTGTTAATGACGATCGCACCATCTTCTTTTAATCCGGCGGTTACATCCACGGATTCCAAGAGGGACTCGTCAACGACAACAACATACTGTGGGGTGTAGATAGTTACTTTACGGAGATAAGCCAAGAGCAAGACTCTCGTCATCGCTGCTGATTCTGTTATAAGCAGTGATCGGCGCACCCATTCGCTCCGGACCATATTCCGGAAAACCCTGAACGTATTTTCCTGTTTTAAAAGCTACGTCTGCAAGCAGCAGAGCAGCAGTTTTGGCACCCTGGCCGCCCCGGCCATGCCATCTGATCTCAATCGTATCTTTCACTTTTTAATCTCTCCTTGTGACTATAAACGCATCGATATGTCAGAATGAATATAGAAATGATTTCCCCTATTATTTCAGACAAATAGAAGGTTTATTGAAAAAAATTCTTAATAAAACGTAGACTTTTTTATTATATCATGTATAAATAAGAAGTAAATAAAAATTTTTTTGTAAATAAGAGAAGAAATTTGAACGAATAAAAGACGGAAAAGTGCAGATAACAGAATTTCGTCATAATGAAAAATGAGGTATAATGAATCGCACCAAGAATGTAAAAAAAGAGGAGAGAAAAATGTCAAAGGGGAAAAAAGTAAAGATCGTAATTGAGGGAATCATTCTGTTGTTTATTGTTTACTGTGTCGTTTTAAAGATGCTGCCGGTATCGACAGGAAGACTGTCAACATACGAAGAGATCAATGATGCAGTAGCAACAGCCGCTTCAAGGTATAAGAATACGGTTACGCTAAAGACAACAGGGGAACCGTATATGGATTATCAGTCGGTCCTTGACAAGCTGATGGAAAAGAATATGTATGCAGGTGGAGAATTCTATGCATTTTCTTATGTATATACGCCGGATTCAGGTGGAGAAAAGGTAGCGGTAAGGATCAGTCATATGAGCCGGTTAAAAAGCTTTCTTGTATTTATCCGTTCCGGTCAGATTTCGGGGAAGATAAAGGGGCTGTCAGATTACGAGAAAGTGAAAGCGGTACATGATTATATTATCTTACATAATGAATATAACCGCTCATCCGGTGGTGCATGTAATACTCTGTACAGAGGAGATTCGGCATGTAACGGATATGCGCTGGCATTTTATATCATTATGAAAAAGGCCGGAGTCCCTGTTACCTGTGAATACGGTTATGGACTGGAATCCGAGCATCTGTGGAATCGGGTTCAGGTGGATGGACACTGGTATAATATCGATCTGACATGGGATGATCTTGGTGGACAGAATGTCGGATATGATTATTTCCTTAAATCTGATGCGGACTGGCAGGGACATGATCATGGCGGTTCCGATGCAGAAGTTTCTATGGATGTGACAGGAAAGACGGCAGCGGAATATTATAGAATGTTCCCGAATTATAATGCGATCATGATCTGGTCGATCATCGGAGTGATCGCAGCAGGGTTTGCATTATATATCTGGCTGCTTGACCGGAAGATGAAACGGAAGAAGTTAGAGAAAGCCCGTCTGGAAGCACAGGAGGAAGCGCAGAGAATGGAAGAACTCCATAAGAGAATGCAGGTGGTTACAGGTGCATTTACAGATGAAGCGACCGTTCCGGCGAATGAAAATGCGGTCACGGACTATCAGACAGCACCATATACAACACAGATGGCAGAGAACGTAGATGAGACTATCATGAATCATGAACAACCTCAGACTGCGGATCCTTCTGAAAGTGCTTCACAGAATAAAAGCAGTGGTGCTCATTCGGGGTTCCGGTTGAAGCAGGATGATTAAAAATATAATAATGAAAACTTTCATCGGCATAGTTGTTCACAACTATGCCGATTTGTGTTAAAATAAACAACGATTGACAAAATGAGAAAAAGAATCACCAACAAATCAGGAGGAAATAGAATGATTAAATTATTTGACAATGGTGCTTATCTTTTAAATGGCACAGAGCTTGTAGAAGACAATGCCGATGCAAATGCGATTCTTACACAGAAGTTAGGTACAGCTCCATCCAAGGAAGAAGCTGCAAAGAATACTATGGCATACGGTATCCTGGAGAAGCACAACACATCTGACAATATGGACAATCTTAAGATCAAATTCGATAAGATGACCTCTCATGATATAACATTTGTAGGTATCATCCAGACAGCAAGAGCTTCAGGACTGAAAGAATTCCCGATTCCTTATGTCCTTACAAACTGTCATAACTCCTTATGTGCAGTTGGTGGTACGATCAATGAGGATGATCACATGTTTGGCCTTTCCTGCGCAAAGAAATTCGGTGGTGTCTATGTTCCGCCTCATCAGGCTGTTATCCATCAGTTCGCAAGAGAAATGCTTGCAGAATGTGGTGCAATGATCCTTGGTTCTGACAGCCATACCCGTTATGGTGCGCTCGGTACAATGGCAATCGGCGAAGGCGGCGGAGAGCTTGCAAAGCAGCTCTTATGCAGAACTTACGATGTAGCTAAGCCCGGTGTAGTAGCAATCTATCTGGACGGAGAAGTTGCAAAGGGAGTAGGCCCTCAGGATGTTGCTCTTGCGATCATCGGTGCAACCTTCCAGTGTGGTTATGTTAAGAATAAGGTAATGGAGTTCGTAGGACCTGGTGTTGATAAATTATCTGCTGATTTCCGTATCGGTATCGATGTAATGACAACCGAGACAACCTGTCTGTCCTCTATCTGGAAGACAGATGAGAAGATCAAAGAGTGGTATGATACACACTATAGACCGGAAGCATACAAGGAAATGAATCCGGGCCCAGTTGCTTACTATGATGGCGTTGTATATGTGGATCTGTCAAAGGTAAAACCAATGATCGCTATGCCATTCCATCCAAGCAATACATATACAATTGAAGAATTAAATGCAAACCTGATGGACATCTTAGACGACTGCGAGAAGCGCGCACTGGTTAGTCTGGATGGTAAGGTTGATTTCACATTAAAGGATAAAGTCCGTGATGGCAAGTTATATGTAGAACAGGGAATCATTGCCGGATGTGCCGGTGGTGGATTCGAGAACATCTGTCAGGCAGCGGATATCATCCGTGGAAGAAGCATCGGTGCAGATGAATTTACATTATCTGTATACCCTGCATCAACTCCTATCTATATGGAGCTTGCAAAGAACGGTGTACTGGCTGACCTGATCGAGACAGGTACGATCGTTAAGACAGCATTCTGCGGCCCTTGCTTTGGTGCCGGAGATACACCTGCAAATAATGCACTCCTTTTGGAGTAACTTTACCAACTAGAATAGAGACATCGGTATCTACGCTGCCCTTGCAGATGCATTATCAATCCGTCATTCAACCAGAAACTTCCCGAACCGTGAAGGTTCCAAGATCCAGAATGGTCAGATCTCATCCGTTGCACTTATGGATGCACGATCGATCGCAGCGACAGCAGCTAACAAGGGATACCTTACAGCAGCTACAGATCTGGATGTTGAATACAAGGGACAGAAATATTTCTTCGATAAGAGCATTTATGACAGACGAGTTTACAATGGTGTCGGCAAGGCTGATCCATCTGTTGAGATTAAGTTTGGTCCGAATATCAAAGACTGGCCGGAGATGATCGCACTGACAGACAACCTGTTATTAAAGGTTGCATCTGTTATTAACGATCCTGTAACAACTACAGATGAACTTATTCCATCTGGTGAGACATCTTCCTATCGTTCAAATCCGCTGGGACTTGCTGAGTTCACTTTATCCAGAAAAGATCCTGAATATGTAGGCCGTGCAAAGGCAATTCAGGCAGTTGAGAAGAAGAGAGAAGAACTTGGATGCTTCTGCAAGGCAGATGAATCCATGAAGCCTATGATGAAAGAAATCAAAGCAAAATTTGCAGATCGTGAGATCACAGGTTCCAATACCGGTTACGGCAGTACGATCTTTGCTGTAAAGCCGGGTGACGGCTCTGCCAGAGAGCAGGCTGCTTCCTGCCAGAAGGTACTTGGCGGCTGGGCAAATATTGCTAAGGAATATGCAACAAAGCGTTACAGATCCAACCTGATCAACTGGGGTATGCTTCCATTCATCATGGAGGAAGATTTCGCATTTGATAATGATGATTATGTATTTATTCCGGGTATCCGTGAGGCTGTTCAGAATAAGAATGAGATCATCAAGGCATATGTGGTAAATAAAGACTTCAAGGAATTAGATCTGAAGCTTGGAAGCCTGACCGATGATGAGAGACAGATCATCATGGATGGCTGCCTGATCAACTACTATAAGAACAACTAAGGTATTCTAATATAACAATTTCCTTACAAGGTGAGTCCTACCTATAAGTGGAAGTTGTAAAAACGTTGAAACCGCTGCTGGTGGTTTCACAAATATGGCTATGTCTTATGACATAGCCATATTTATATTATAAGAAGGAGAGAAACAACATGATATATATAGGAAATCACCTGTCGTCCTCCAAAGGCTTTGAGGCGATGGGAAAGGCGGCATTAAAACTTGGTGCAAATACATTTGCATTTTTTACAAGAAATCCACGGGGCGGAAAGGCGAAAGAGATCGATCCGGCAGATGCGGAGCGGTTACGTTCCCTGATGGAGGAGCATCATTTTGGGAAACTGGTCGCACATGCACCATATACGATGAATGTCTGTGCAGCAAAACCGGATATTCGGGAGTTCTCATGGAATATCTTAAAGGATGATATGGAGCGGATGGAGTATCTTCCGGGAAATTATTATAATTTCCATCCGGGTGCACATGTTGGTCAGGGGGCAGAAGAAGCCATACCGGTAATTGCTGACGCATTAAATCATGCGATCAAACCGACTCAGAGTACAGTTGTATTACTTGAAACAATGGCAGGCAAAGGCTCGGAAGTCGGAAGAAATTTTAAAGAACTGGAACGTATCATAGAGCTTGTTGACTGCAAGGATAAGATCGGGGTATGCTTTGATACCTGTCATACATGGGATGGTGGCTATGATCTTGTGGAAGATCTGGATGGTGTACTTCACACGTTTGATCAGATCATCGGACTTGACCGTTTAAAAGCTGTTCATCTAAATGACAGCATGAATGTGAGAGATTCACACAAAGACCGACATCAGAAGATCGGAGAGGGTGAGATCGGAGCAGAAGCATTAAAACGGATCGTAACGCATCCATTGCTTGCAGGCAGACCGTTTATCTTAGAAACACCAAATGATGATGCCGGATATGCAAGAGAGATAGCAATGATAAAGAGCTGGGCGGATGAAAGCATGGAGTAATTGTAAGGATAACAGATAAAATAAAAACGGCCACTATCAGAATGGTTACCCAATAACGGTTTCATTCTGACAGTGGCAGTTTTTAATATTACCAATGAATCAGTTCAATCTTATTTCTCTGTTTTTACTAATTCCGATAATGAAGTTGCAAGTCCTGCAACACCCTGAATATCAGATGGAATAATGATCTTGGTTGACTTGCCGTCAGCAGCCTTTGCGAATGCTTCCAGACTCTTGATCGTAAGAACCTGATTAGATGGAGCAGATTCATTTAAGAGACGGATACTGTCTGCATTTGCCTGCTGTACAGCGAGGATAGCCTGTGCCTGACCTTCAGCTTCACGGATCGTTGCTTCCTTCTTAGCTTCTGCGCGAAGAATCTGTGACTGCTTCTCGGCTTCTGCTTCCAGGATAACGGACTGTTTGTTACCTTCTGCAATAAGGATTGCAGATTTCTTTTCACCTTCTGCTTTCAGGATCTGTTCACGTCTTTCACGTTCTGCCTTCATCTGTTTTTCCATGGCATCCTGAATCGCTGCAGGTGGGATAATATTCTTTAGCTCAACACGGTTTACCTTGATGCCCCAAGGATCAGTTGCTTCGTCCAGGGTAGCACGCATCTTTGTGTTGATCGTCTCTCTGGATGTCAGTGTCTGGTCAAGTTCGAGATCACCGATAATGTTACGGAGAGTAGTGGCTGTCAGGTTTTCGATTGCCATGATCGGATTTTCAACACCATAGCAGAAAAGCTTTGGATCTGTGATCTGGAAGAAAACGACAGTATCGATTCTCATTGTAACGTTATCTTTCGTGATAACCGGCTGTGGAGCGAAGTCTACAACCTGTTCCTTTAAGGTAACACGACGTGCGATCTTATCGATAATAGGCATCTTCATATGAAGACCTACGGACCATGTACCGCAGTAGGTCCCCAGACGTTCGATAACGTAAGCATGTGCCTGTGGGACGATCTTGATTGTGCTGCAGATAATAATGATAGCAATGAATACTAAGATAATTACCAGCCATGTGAGTGGTGAATCCATAATAAGTACCTCCTTTAAGTGGCGACAGATATAGTATCTGTCAAATTAAATAAATTATATTCTGCTGACAATAAGTTTTACGCCGGAAACCTCATTGATCGTGACTTCGGTCCCCTGGGGAATAATATCAGTTTCATCAGCAGCACGTGCGGTCCATTCGAGACCATTTACTTTTACCTGCCCGGTAGCCTTTAGATTATCAATGGTTTCAGATACGATCACCTGTTTGCCGACCAGACTTTCAACATTTGTTTTTTCCATATCGGATAATTTGAAATGTTTTAAAGCCACAGGCCTTGTAGTAAACAGAAGAACTAATGAAATAACTGCAAAGATCAATATCTGGATGATCAGTGATGTACCAAAGAATACAGAGATCGCAGATACCAAAGCTCCTCCCGCGAACCAGATGGTTGTAAGTCCGAGAGTAATGATTTCGATAATTATACAGACCATAAAGATAACGGACCAGATAATTAATTGACAGATTAATTCATTTTCCATAAGAACACCTCCTTTATGCCTCCCCGGTCTTAGGCAAAATAAGTTTTGTGGTTTGTTAAGAACCCTTAAACATGTCACCATTTTACTATGTAACTCAGATATCGACAATGCTTTTTTCAAAAATATAGGGTTATTTAAGGTTCATTTTTTGAACGATTTTGGATTTGGTAAAGTCATGGTTAAATCTATTTTAAATCTATTAAAAATAGGAAATTCTATTGCTTGACTTTTTGAAACAGTATATAATTTTTTCAGGTTGTTTATAATTATATGTAAGAATAAATCCATTGATGTGTTGTTACAGGAATGGAATGAAACGACATATCCGATGTTGGGTTTTGAATGCGGAAAGGGAAAGGTTATCAGACAAAATTGGGAAATGAAAAAAAAAGACGGCTGTTTAAGGCGGGAACGATCATATTTCTGGTAATTGCAGCAGCGCTTGTATTTAATAAGATATTGGAGGAGTGGACAGGCTTTCGGAAGGTACTGGATACGATAACCGGGGCGGCAGCACCGATTATAATTGGTTTTGTGATCGCTTTTTTGTTGAATCCGGTGCTTATCTTTTTTGATCGCCTGTGTCATACGATCTTACAGGATCGGGTGATCATAGACAAGAAAAAACTGTTTCATGTATCAAGAGCCATATCGATCATTATAACGATCATTTTGTTCCTTGGTCTGCTCACGGGTTTGATCTGGATGGTAGTGCCACAGGTCATCGACAGTATCAATCTTCTTATATCCAATATGGATAATTACTATAATAATATCATGAAGGCGATCAATACCATTTATGATAAATTCAAGAACCTTGGCGAATCCGAAGAAATGGTAATGAATGTCGTAAACACTGTATATGACCGCTTACAGAAATGGGTAAATACAGATGTTGTTCCGAATCTGGATAAGATTGTATTGAATATCAGCTCCGGTGTTGTGGGCGGATTGAAGTTCATTTATAATTTCCTGATCGGTATTGTAGCATCTATCTATGTGATGGCGAATAAGGAATATTTGGCTTCCAGAGGCAAGAAAATCGTCTATGCACTGTTTAAACTGAAAAACGCGAATATCATTCTGGATGGACTTGCAAGTGTAAATAAGATATTCAGTCAGTTTATCAATGGTAAGATCGTGGATTCGATCATAATCGGGATTATAACATTTATTTTGACAACGATCGTAGATATGCCATATGCATTGCTGATCAGTGTTATCATTGGTGTGACAAATGTAATTCCGTTTTTTGGTCCGATCATCGGTGCGATCCCATGTGTGTTTATTGTTCTGATCGCAGATCCGATCAAGAGTATCATATTGCTTATCATGATCCTGTGTATTCAGCAGTTTGATGGAAATATTTTAGGACCAAAGATCCTTGGTGATGTAACGGGACTTTCCAGCTTCTGGGTTCTGACCGCGGTTATCGTAGGCGGTGGTATCTTCGGATTCTACGGAATGTTACTGGGTGTTCCGGTATTTGCATGTATCTACATGTATATCAATAAGACATGTACCGACAAGCTGGAAAAGAAGCATATGGTATCGGTGTCCTCGGAATTTGAGCGGATCAAACGGATCGATGAAGAAACCGGAAAGCCAATCTATCTGACAGAGGAAGAGGAGGATATCCGTTTTCATAAAAAAACTCCGGAGGAAAAAGCAGCCGCAAAGGCAGATCGCGAAGCAAAGAGGCATGCGAAGAAGCTTTATCAGCAGATTGAGAAAGTGATGCATGCAGAGAAAGCTGACGATCAGTTGGCAGCAACGAAGCATGAAGCGGAAAAACAGAGCAGTGATGACGACAAAGATGATCAAATGTAGGAAACGTAGCATATTCAGAAATGACAGGGCACATATAGTGTAGCTTTATGTGATAGAATAAGCCGGCAGATTTCTGTGGGGTAAATACCCGGTTAGAGATTTGCCGGCGTTCCTTTTGCAATAGGATAAAATAGTTATTTTCTTTGAATTAGAAGCATTTTATCAGATAAATCGATTTAATTTTCCATCGTAGTTAAAACCGGCAGATGCCAGTTTTTCGGAAACATCATTTACATTCAGATCCAGATCCGTACATAATTCATCCAGACTTGGATAAAAATCACGAAGCTTCATATTAATAAAGCTGAGGAGCATAACAGGATCTTTTGGAATATTTGGATTAGCCATAGGTGGAAAACCTCCTTTTATGAAAATCTTTTACATATTTTATTTGTAATAAGTATAAAAAACTGGTATATATATAGGGTATTGGAAACGTGTGTCATTTCCGATGTCAGTATAGCAGACGCCGGAAATATGTGCAACCAGATAGAATGGTAGCTGATCGTCTTGTAGTCAGTTACAAAATAATCAGGAGAAACAATCATGCAGAATGATAATGAAAAGAAGAAAATAAAGAAGCCGTCCGGTATAAGAACAAATTTTGCTTTTCAGGCGGCAGTGCTGGCAGGTGCAGGTATATTATCCCGAGTGATCGGTCTCTTATACCGGTCACCGTTATTTCAGATTATCGGAGATGAGGGAAATGGATATTATGGTACAGCGTATGCAATATATTCCATGATATTGATGATCGCTACGTACAGCATTCCAACAGCGGTTTCTAAGATCATTTCAGGGAAGCTGGCCCTGGGAGAATACAGAAATGCGAGACGGGTATTTAAATGTGCTTTTATCTATGTAGTATCTGTCGGATTGGTGGCGGCTGTCCTGACATTTGCATTTGCACCGGCTTTGGTGAAGGAACAGCCAAATGCGATTTTAAGCTTACAGATCCTCGCACCGACAATATTTCTGTCGGGCTTTCTTGCTATCTACAGAGGCTATCTTCAGGCATATAAAACGATGATTCCGACCTCCATATCACAGATTATAGAGCAGATTGCAAATGCAGTTGTCAGCGTTCTGGCTGCCTATCTGATGTCCAGACCATTTGCACCGGGAACCTCTGAACATGCAAAATATGGTGCAGCAGGCAGTGCAATGGGAACAGGGGCAGGTGTTCTCTGTGGAATTATTTATATTCTGATCGCATATGCAGGAAGAAGAAAAGAAATCATGGAGACAGTAGAGTCTGATGTTTCGTCGAATATAGAATCATATGGAAAGTTATTCCGGCAGATCGTAATGATCGTAACACCGATCATTATTGCTGCATTTGTGTATAATATTACGACCACCGTAGATATGAAGATTTTCTACAATGTCTTAAACAGTAAAAATGTAGATCGTGTTGAATCTGCAAATTTGTACGGTATTTTTTCCGGTCAGTATATGGTGCTGATCAATCTTCCGGTATCGATCGCATCTGCGGTTGGAACAACCCTGATACCAAATATTTCGGGAGCATTTACCAAGGGGGATAAAGCGGAAACGAATCATGTATACAATCAGTCCATGAGTATCACGATGATGGTGACGATACCATGTGCAGTCGGAATCGGTGTGCTATCAGAACCGATCATCACACTGTTGTTCCGTGGTGCGGATCCGCTGGTATTTAAGGCGTTGACTGCCGGCTGCATATCTGTGGTATTTTATTCATTATCAACACTTACAAACAGTATCTTGCAGGGAATCGGAAAGGTTATGGAGCCGGTGAAGAATGCGACACTTGCATTGTTGATCCATTTAGTATTCCTTGCTGCTATTTTGAAATTTACAGATGCGAAGCTGTTCGGTCTGGTAGCGGCTACGATCCTGTATTCATTACTGGCATGTATCTTTAATCATATATCTGTATCCAAATATATGTCTACGAAGCTTGATGTGAAGAAGATCTATCTTGCTCCTGCCGTTGCATCGATATTTATGGGAATCGTTGCCTGGGGCAGTTATCAGATCTTCTACCACCTGATCCATATGAATTCAGTCAGTGTTGTTCTGGCAATCCTGCTTGCAGTTATTTTCTATGCAGCAGCTATTCTGGCAGTCGGAGGATATACGAAGGAAGAAATCCTTGCTATGCCAAAGGGAACCCTGATCCTGAAGCTTGCAGAAAAACTACATCTGGTGAGAGAGTAGAGAAAGGAACGTGTGATAATTAACTTCCAGATTATTGCACTAAAACAAAAGATGAGCAAATTTAAAAAAATGATCATGCGTATGGCAGACCGGCTTGACAGCATCCCGATCATGATCGTATATCCGTTCATTCAGAAATCCTTCGTC
>OKRZ01001838.1_pt1 | contig 16104 bp, 9 predicted proteins | sample 1601141 | NCBI WGS metagenome assembly OKRZ01 (sample SAMEA3541524, study PRJEB24748) | human gut metagenome | biome: human gut; feature: human-associated habitat; material: faeces | place: China | collected 2012
GATTATTCTCGATAACTACTGATTATTCTCGATAACTACTGATTATTCTCGATAAGGGGGGATTAGTGGGGGTAGGCGGCGGAGCGGAAGCGCTTGGCGTTGGCGAGGTGGTCGGCGTAGCTGGCGGTGAAGTCGTGGTAGCCGGAGCCGTCGGCGCGGGCGCACATGTAGATGTAGCCGTGGTCGGGGGCGTTGAGGACCTGGTCGATGGTGCGGGCCTCGGGGAGGCGGATTATGCCCGGAGGGAGTCCGGCGTAGCGGTAGGTGTTGTAAGGGGAGTCGGTCTGGAGCATGGCTCCGGCCACGCGTTTGGCGGCGAAGTCGCCGGCTGCGAATTTTACGGTGGGGTCGGCCTGGAGTTTCATCCCCTTGTGGAGGCGGTTGAGATATAGGCGCGCTATCTGCGGGCGCTCGTCGCGCCGGTTGCTCTCCTCCTCGATAATTGAGGCGAGCACTGATGCCTGCAGCGGCGTAAGCCCTTGTGCGGCAGCCTTGTCGCGGCGTTCCTGAGTCCAGAACGACGCGTAGTTGGCGCGGATTTTGCGTATAAGGTCGTCGGGCGATGCGCTCCAGTAGACCTCGTAGGTATCTGGCAGAAACTGCGCTTCGAACTCACGGTCGGTAAGGCCGTCGGCCGCTTCGAGGCGTCTCGCGGCCTCTATGAATTCGGGTGTGGTGAAATCCATCTTCGATGCGAGTGTTTCGGCGAGCTGGCCGAAAGTGCGCAGGTTGTTGAATGTCAGTTTTATGGGTGTCTGGTTCCCTTGACTGATTCTGCGGGCCACCCGCCACGCGCGTTCGCCCGGTTCCACGCGGTAGGCGCCGTGGGATTTGCCGATATCCTGGCTCCACAGCATGGCTACGGTCGACCCGAAGCGGTCGCCGAGTGCGGCGCGGAGCGAATCCTTGGCCTCCCCGACGGTAGCGTGGCGGGGAATATGAACCCATGCGGCGGTCTCGCCGTCGTAGCCGGCGGCGAGTCGGGTGAAATACCATGCTCCGGCAATCATCACGGCGAATGCCACGAGGAGAATTATTCGGCGCTTGCGTGTCTCGGATTTCTGATCTGCCATAATGTGTTGAATTTTACGATTGAGTCATGGCGGCGGTTTGGGGCTTCTGCGACGCCATGATGCGCAGCCATTTGCGGTAGCCCAGCAGCGATACGGCCGTATAGGCGGCATAAAGCACCGCATAGAAGTAGATGCCCTTATAGAAGTAGAGGGCCACGCATACTATATCTACAACAAACCAGACCAGCCACTGTTCGGCTATCTTGCGCGCCATCATCCACATTCCCACGATGCTCAGCGCAGTAGTGAAGGCGTCGGCGTAGGGCACGGTCGAGTCGGTGCATGTTATAAGCCAGCAGGCCAGGGCTGCCCACAATGCGGCCGCCACAACCGCCAGCACACTCGCGCGGCGCCATCCCACATGGCTCACCGGCAGCTCCTCCTTCTCCTTTTTGGCGAAGTTGAAGGTCCAGGCCAGATAGCCGTATCCGGCCATCACGAGGTAGTAGATGTTGATGGCGAAGTCGGCGTAGAGGCCCTTACTGAAGTATACCCACATGGAAATCATGGGCATGATCAGCCCCACGAGGAATACCAGCCGGTTGGCGTGGTATTCGAACCAGAGGTAGCAGAGTCCTGTGAGCAGCCCGAGGAATTCAATCCATTGCAGTGGCATATATGTGGCGGTTTGGGGTTAGGGGGTCAGAAGCGGGCGGTCAGGGTGGCCATCACGTTGGTGGGTGCCTGGGCGGCGTAGCCGGCGTAGCGGTAAATCTCCTTCTTGCCGTCGGGACCTACGGAGTAGCCGGCACCGGCATAGCCGTTGTTGAAATATTTTTCGTTGAATATGTTGTTGACGCTCAGCCCTACGCGTAGGCTCTTGATTCCGAGCAGCCCGCGGAAGGTGTAGCCCAGATGGAGGTTGCTCACGAAGTAGGCCTTGAGCAGGGCTGCCTCGGAGCGGGCGTTGTTCATATATTGTTTTCCCACGTAGAGACTCTGGAGCGACGCGTCGAATCCGGCCACATGGAAGTTGAATGCGTTGTTGAATGTCACGTCGGGCGAGAAAGCGATGGGTGTATCGCCGCAGTCGATAAAGATGGGGTTGGCATACTCCTCTTCGTAGATTACTTCGGTGAAATTACGGATACGGTTGCGCGACAGCGTAAGGCTCCACTGCCAGTCGAACCATTTGAGCGGCCGCAGGGCGCCCTGAAGCTCGATGCCCATGCGGTAGGAGCGGTCTACGTTGGTGCTCTGCGGGTTGCCTGTGTCGGAAAGCTGCCCGGTGAGCACGAGCTGGTCCTTATAGTCCATATAGTAGAGGTTGAGTCCGAGCGTGAAGAGGCTATGGCTGAAGGTGTAACCGGCCTCGTAGTCGAAGAGGCGTTCGGCACGCGGATACTCGTGGGGACGGGCGTTGGTGAAGTTGTCGGAGGTCGGCTCCTTGTGGGCAACACTCCACGAGGCGAAGGCGCGGTGGGCGCCGCTCTCGAAGTTCACTCCGGCCTTGGGGTTGAAGAAATCCCAGTTGCGTGCGAAGGCCAGCGGAGCCGGGGCGTTGATGGAGTAGTCCCAATAGTCGGCGTCGCCGTCGATGGTGTAATGGATGTGGCGGTACTGCACGTCGGCGAAAGCCGAGAGCGTGCGCGAGATGTCGACGGTTGCGCGGCCGTAGATATTGGCGTCGGTCTTGCGGCCGATGAAATCATAGTAGCGCTGGTCGGGGTTGATCGGGCCGATGTAGTTGCGTACCCAGGTTACGTTGCCGTAGTGGTCGCCGTGGAAGCGGTTTACTGCGCCCCCGAGCGTGGCGTTTACGCGCCCCTGACGGTAGTTGAGGCTGAAGGTGCCTCCGCCGAAGCGGTTGGCGAGATATTTGTCGCGCACCAGGTCGGATTTCTTAATGAGCGTGCCGTCGGAGTTGAGGTATGGCTCCAGGCCGTACTCAATGAGGCTGCGCTTCGTTTTGAGCTGGGTGTAGTAGCCGAAATCCTTGGTGTAGTGAAGCCCGACGTTGAGGCGCAGCTTGTTGGTGATGCGCTGATAGAGCAGCAGCTGGAAATGGTGCTGGGTGTAGTGGTCCTTCTGGTCGGGGTAGAAGGCGGGGTTTCCGTCGTCGTCGGTGTAGAGCCCGCAGGGATTGTATCGGCGGCCGTAGCGCTCCATATCCTCGAGCGAGGCGTAGTCCCACGCCATGTACGTCTCCTCCTTGCCGCCGAAGGCCACAAGGCGCACCGTGGTGTTGGCGCTGCGGTAAGCGGCTTGGCCGAAATAGCTCCATAGGTCGACCGAGGCGCGGTCGATGTAGCCGTCGGACCCCAGATGACTGATGCGGGCGTCGAAGCTCCAGTGGTCCTTCAACAGGCCGGAGCCAACGCGGATGGATTCGCGGTGGGAGCCGTAGGACCCGTAGGCACCGGCCAGTTCGGCGTAGCCGTCGTCGCTTGGGAGGTCGGTGAGCATGTTGATCGACGCGCCGAAGGCGGCGGCGCCGTTGGTCGACGTGCCGACGCCGCGCTGCACCTGCACGGAGTTGAGGCTCGACGCCAGGTCGGGCATGTTGACCCAGTATACTCGGTGGCTCTCGGGATTGTTGATGGGCACACCGTTGATAGTCACATTGATGCGTGTGCCGTCGGTGCCGCGCACGCGCATAGATGTGTAGCCCATTCCCGCGCCTGCGTCGCTGGTGGCCACCATCGAGGGGGTCATCTGCAGGAGGTAGGGCACGTCGCGGCCGTCGTTTTCGCGGCTGAGCTGAGTCTTGCTGATGTTGGTGAATGCCACGGGCGTCTTGGCCGTGGCGCGGTTGGCGATTACCTCCACTGAGGGGAGGTGCACACCCCTTGTCGTGGCCGTATCGGCCGCAAAGGTGTTGAAGTCTTTACTGGCGGCTGCCACAGCGCTTTCGGCGGCCGTGGCAGCGCCCGAAACCGCCGTGAAGGCGGCGCACGCGGCTATAAGCCGCGAGGCATGGGTGAAGCTTTGCTTGCTCATTGATGTAATTTTCTCTACGCCGGCGTTACCCGGATCAGGTTCGAAGGGTATAATCTCAGCTCCCGCCGCGGCGCCTTTCCCTCTGTGGAAGGCTTTCCAAGGCTCCCTCCGGAGCACTCGGCGGGGTAGCACCCCTAATTATTGATTTTTCACCCGCGAAGTTAGCGATTTAATTTGAATCGCCCCACCGTTATTGTAATTTTTTACCTTGTTTTTGTCCGGATGGCGAGGGCGCTGTCAGAATGGCCCAGATGGTAGGAGCTTGAGGGTGAGGGTGAAGGGAGTTGACTAAGGTCAATGACCGAACCCGAATCCCTCAGGCGACGACCCAGATGGGCTATTATGACACGCCCTCGTTCAGTCGAGTTCGAGATAGAAGCGCGGGAAGTTGCAGAGAAAAATGTCGTCGCGCTCGGCCCGCGAGCGGCATGCGCGCAGGGTGGAGAGTTTGATGTCGCCCACGGTGTAGCAGCCGCGGTCTGAGACGTAGCTCTCGGTGACGCGCAGGAACTGGAGGTCGGCAGGGAGCGCGGCCTCGGGGTGGCGCAGGTAGACGCGGAGCTCCACATCGTCGGTATATTCGGGAAGCCCCGCGTGACCGGCTTTCTTGTATTCGTAGCGGTAGTCGTGGTGGCGCGCCATTACGTCGCTGAGTATCGACGAGGCGGTGGGCAAGCTCCCTGCTCCCTTGCCGAACATGAACTGGCGGTCGTAGCATTCGCCGCGGATCACCACACCGTTGTATTCGTCGTCGACGCTGTAGATGTATTTGCCGGGCGCCACGAATTCGGGCATCACGAACATGGTGAATTTCTCCTCGTCGAGCTTCACACACTGGGCCACGAGCTTGATTTTCACTCCTTTCTCGCGGGCGTAGTGGATGTCGAAGTCGCTCAGGGTGGAGATGCCGTAGGTGAACACCCGGTCGGGACTTACGTAGCGCCCCAGGGCGTGTACGGTGATTATCACCAGCTTGAAGAGCGAATCGAATCCCTTTACGTCGAAACTCGGGTTGGCTTCGGCGAATCCCAGCGTCTGGGCGCGGCGGAGCGCCTCGCCATAGTCCTCGCCATGGTCGAACACGCGCGAGAGGATGTAGTTCGACGAGCCGTTGAGGATTCCCTTCACTTCCAGAAGGAGATCGTTGTCGTAATACTCCTCGAGGTTGCGGATCACGGGTATCGACCCGCAGGCCGAGGCGTCGTAGAGCAGGGCGGTGCCCGTCTGGCGCTGTAGCTCGATGAGTTCAGGCAGGTGGCGTGCGATCATGGCTTTGTTGCCGCTTACCACCGATTTGCCCCGGCGCATGGCTTCGCTGACGATGGCAAACGAGGCCTCGGCGTTGTCGATTACCTCCACCACGAGGTCGATGTCGGGGTCGGAGAGGATGTCGGCCGGGTTGTCGGTAAGGATATTTTCGGGGACCTCTACGGCGCGGGGCTTCGATAGCGAGCGCACGCAGATGCGGCTGATGCGGGCGTGGCAGTTGCGTGCGCGCTGCAGCACCGTGAAGATGCCGCTGCCTACCGTTCCGAGGCCGAAGAGGCCTATGTTGAGTTCTTTCATATTATATAATAAATATATATGTGTGTATTCAGAGTTGTTTCATAAAGTCGTTGAGTATGGCGTTCAGCTGGCCGTGTTCTACCAGGAAGCCGTCGTGGCCGAATTCCGAGCGGATTTCGCGGTAGACGGCATCGGGAAGCTGACCGGCAAGCTCCTGCATCTCGGGGGGAGTGAATACGATGTCGGTAGTTATGCCGACCACGAGCGCCGGCATCGTCAGCCGGTCGAGGGCACTCTGCATGCCTCCGCGTCCGCGGCCTATGTCGTGGGTGTCGAAGGCGTCGAGGATGGTTTTGTAGGAATAGGCGTTGAAGCGTGTGCTGAGTTTTTCTCCCTGGTGGCGCTGATAGGTGCAGGCGCGGTGCAGGCGCACCGGAGCGTCGTCGCCTTTGGGTGCGGGGCGGTTCTGCTGGGTTGCGTTGTAGCCCAGCGGGCCGCGGTAGGTGAGAAGTCCGATGGCGCGTGCCGCCTCCAGTCCGGCTTTGGCGGCGTCGGGACGTGGCGCGCCGTAGGTGGAGTCGGCCAGAATGGCCATACGCTGGGTCTCGTCGATGGCGATTGTCCAGGGCGAGGCTTTGGCCGAGGTGGCTATGAGCACGAGTCGTCCGAAGCGTTCGGGCTGCTCTGCCGCCCATTCCAGGGCCTGGAAGCCGCCTACGGAACTGCCCACGAGGGTGTCGATACGCTTTATGCCGATGGCATCGGCCAGCAGGGCGAGTGCGCGGGCCATGTCGCGGATGGTCAGCGGCGGGAACCGGTCGTAGTAAGGGCGCCCGGTGGCAGGGTCGGTACTGAGCGGCCCGGTGCTCCCGTAGCATGAACCTATGATATTGGCGCACACGGTGAAATGCCGTGCAGGGTCGAGGAATCCTCCCGGCACCACCGTGCCGGGCCACCAGTCGGCCACGTCGCTGTTGGCGGTAAGGGCATGGCATACCCACACGGCGTTGTCGCCTCGCTCGTTGAGCTCCCCGTAGGTGTGGTAGGCTATCTCAAGATTCTGGAGAACGGCGCCGCATTCGAGCGTGAGCGGACGTGGATGTCGGTAGATATTCAGCATAGTCCGGCGCGGTGGAAGGCCTGTTTGAAATCGTCGATGATGTCCTCCGGGTCTTCGAGTCCTGGGGAGATTCGCAGCAGGGTAGGGGTCACGCCGGCTTTGATCAGGTCGGACGCGGAGAGCTGCTTGTGGGTGGTGGAAGCCGGGTGGGTAACCACAGTTATGGAGTCGCCGATCATGGTCATGTGCGCGGCCAGTTGCAGGGCCTCCACAAAGCGTGCGGTGGTGTCGGTATCACCTTGCAGCTCGGCGGAGATTACGGGACCGTCGCCGTCGAAACGGAAGTAGCGGGCGGCGTTGGCGTGCCAGGGGTTGTCGGCGAAGCCGATGTAGCTCACGCTCTTCACCTCGGGGGCGTCGCGCAGGAACTCGGCGATGCGGCGTGCGGATTTCACCTGGTGCGACGCGCGCAGCGACAGAGTTTCCAGACCAAGAGCCATAAGGTATGAATCGAATGCCGACGGGCAGGTGCCGAGGTCGCGCAGACCGTCTACCCGGCATTTTGCTATGAAGGCGGCGTTGCCGAAGGCATCGCAGAGGTTCAGGCCATGGTATCCCTCGGAAGGGCCGTCGATATTGGGGAAGCGGCCGTTGCGCCAGTCAAAGTTACCCCCGTCGATGATTATGCCGCCCATAGCCGTGCCGTGGCCGTTGATCCATTTGGTGGCTGAGTCGCAGATTATGTTGGCTCCCCATTCCAGGGGGTTGCAGAGGAAGCCTCCCGCTCCGAACGTGTTGTCGACGATAAATGGAACTCCGCAGGCGGCCGCCACGCGGGCAATCCCCTCAAGGTCTGGAACCGTACACGTCGGGTTGCCCATACTCTCGGCGAAGATGGCCTTGGTGCGCTCGTCGGTCAACGCTCCGATAGCCTCGGGCGACGCCTCAGTGCTGATGCGCACCTCGATGCCGAGGCGTGGAAGGGTATGGCGGAAGAGGTTGTATGTACCTCCGTAGAGGAAGGGCGAGGTTACAATATTGTCGCCCGCGGCGGCGAGCATTGTGACGGCCACGAGGATGGCCGACATACCCGATGAGGTCGCTACTGCCCCCACACCACCGTAGAGTGCGGCGATGCGCGTCTCGTAGGCCGTCGTGGTGGGATTCTGCAGGCGTGTGTAGATATTGCCCGGCTGGGATAGTTCGAAGAGGTTGGCTGCGTACTCGCAGCTTGAAAAACGGTAGGCGGCGGTGGGGTAGATTGCCAGGCCGCGCGAGCCGGTCGGTTCGTCGGGTGTCAGCCCGGCATGAATCTGGCGCGTTTCAAAACGTAGTTTGCTGAAGTCCATACGGTGTCTGATTAAAAAAACGAGCCCGGCACCTTTGCGGGGTGCCGGGCTGCTATAAAACGTTTAATTAAATTTCATACATAGCCTACCGGCACGATGTGGGGCACATCATGCACATATCCATGGCCATCATCTCCATGCCGGATGGCATGGGGACCGTCGAAGCTATGTGGCGGATGCATTTCATCTTTTGCCGGATCGGTTTTGTTAAATTGGAATCGGCTGCGTGCCGTTTCACGCGACAAAATTATACATTATTTCTAAACCGTGCAAATCTTTTTCCGAGTTTCCCGTTTTTTCATTTTACGCATGTCACAACATATTTCGTTTTCATTTCATTTTCGGTCGTTGTTGCGCGAACGCAAAATTATTCTTACCTTTGCAGCGCTTTGACCGACGGTCCGTCGGATCAAAGCCCTTCGGGGCGTAGCGCAGTCCGGTAGCGCACCTGGTTTGGGACCAGGTGGTCGCAGGTTCGAATCCTGTCACCCCGACTCCATCAATGCAATACGGTGCAAATTAGAGAATTAGCACCGTTTGCGAAAATTTACCGGGACAAAATCGGGACAAAATCCGATTAAAGCCCATATTGTTTAACCGGGCGTTGTGGCGCAAGCAACAATGCCAAAAAAATGCGTCCAGACGAAGCCTCCGCGTATCTCTATGGCGGAAACAAGCGCAAAAATGCAGCTGCCGGCGTAGCCAAAGCAAAAAATTTCACGCTGCCGGTGCTCAAAGAAAACCCCTCCGGGTGGTACATCGAGTATTATTCTTTTAACCCCGAGTTCGGCCGGCTACAGCGCTGCCGAATCAAAATGAACCGGGGCGGTTCCCAATCCCAGCGCCGGAAGCGAGCGCGCGACATAATGGGGCGCCTCGCAGAGCAGCTCACCAACGGATGGAGCCCGTTCATCTGCTCGGATCCGAGCAACCTCCAGCTATTCGGCGATGTGCTCGACAAGTACGAGACCCACATCCGCAAGATGCTCGAGAGCGGATATTTTCGCAAAGAGACCTACTCGGGCTACAGCTCAAACGTAAAAATTCTTCGCGAATTTTTAAAGATTAAGCGGTCCATCCACTACGCCTACCAGTTCGACCGCCGGTTCTGCTCCGAATTCCTCGACTACGTTTTCATCGACCGCAACAACTCGGCGCAGACGCGTAATAACTACCTTAATTTTCTCCAGGTATTCTCCGGCTACATGGTCGAGAAAGGCTACCTGAGTTCGCGGCCGACCGACGGCATCAAGCCCATCAGTAAGAGGCTCTACAAAAAGAGTCGCACTGTCATTCCGCTGAAAGTTGTCGGCGAGATAGCCAAATGGCTGCGGGCCAACGATAAGTTCTACCTCTTCGCCTGCTATCTCATCTATTACTGTTTTATCCGCCCGGTAGAGATCTGCCGCCTGAAAGTGGCCGACGTTAACATCAAGGATTGCACCATTATCATCTCCGGAGATAAAAGCAAAAACCACAAAACGCAAGTGGTCACCGTGCCGAAAAAGGTGCTGCTCTACGCTGTAGAAATCGGTGTATTTAACGGCGCTCAGAGCGATTACCTGTTCGGATCACAGCGGTTGAAGCCCGGTTCGGAACCAATTACGCCGAAGATTATGCGGGACCACTGGGCAGCTGTGCGCCGGGCCCTCAATTTGAAGCCTGAATGGAAGCTCTATTCCCTTAAAGATACTGGTATCACGGAGATGGCCGACAAAAATATTGCCAGTATCACCATTCGTGACCAGGCGCGCCATTCCTCGCTTGCCATTACCGACCTCTATACTCGACACGCCGATGGAAATACCAAAGGCTCTCCCGACCTGATCGACATTGACGGCGCGCTCTGATCAATTATCCTTAATGGGGTAAAATTCCCCCTTTAATAGCTGCGACATGCCATTCTCGGTGAATGTCGCAGTTATTTTTTTGCACACGTAGCGCTTTCCCCGGATGCGGAATTCTGAGCGCACGTCGGGAATGGTATTGCTGAGGAATTTAAAAGTTACTCGCAGGCGGGGGTCGATGGCGTGCGTAACTACGCCCCGAGCTCCGGATCGGTCAGACAGCCGGAGGGAGAAGTGATAACGGTTGTAACCGGCGAGTCCAGGTTTAAAAGATATGTCGTAAACCTCCGGATGTGGAAGGCGTGTGCCCTGGTTGTAGTTAACGCCGTCGTACCATGCCACGTAAATCAAGCTATAGTATTCTGTTTTTTTGTCCGATTCCCCGCGTTTGAGAATATCCATGGCCAGAGTGTCGCGGTCGCCGAATGGCGCGACCTCTGAATCGAGCGGCTCATATTCGTCGTACGATCCGGGCGAGAGAAATGCGGCCGGCCCGTATCTGTCATCCGTGTCGGCCACATTTACCGGCACGAATTCTATTTCATCGGTTTCGGCTTCCTCGCTATCGTCGACGATGCGGCCGCCGAAATAGTTCACGCGACGTAGGGTAACCTGGAACTGGTGCAACCATTCCACACTTTCACCTACCGCGCCTGGATTGGCAACTTCCACCTTGTGGCCACTGTGATAGGGGATGAAATATGTATCAATCTCTTTTACGTAATACAGACATTTTCCCCATGGCGGCAGTTTTTCGCCGCTTTTCACTCTGTAAGTCAATCCTTGATATGGCATTAGTTCGGCGAGAGTGTCGAATCGGAATACTTGGTATTTCCAGTCGCGGATAAACCAGTCGCATGAGTAATATTTCCACTGCGAATGGTCGCACTCGGCGTATACCAGGTTACGGGCTTCGGCATAGTCAGTGCCGCCATCGCCATCCATTGACACTTCGGTGGAGTGCTCCTCGATAATGTCGACAATCGTAACCGGCGGTTTCCCGGTCAGGATGTCGGCGGTGAAGGCCATGGCCACGTGCTTGCGCCGGTGGTCGAACTCAAATTCGGCGCCCATGAAGAGTTCGAGCTTTTCAAAATATTCCTCTACAGTCCATGCCGGTAGAGCGTGGGCGAAGCCAGGCAAATCCCACGCACACGGAAGAGCGTTGCACACCAGTATGTATTTATATTCTTCTCGAGCTTCCCATTCCGAGAAATCGCAGGTATATCCAATGGCCGCACAGATTTGTTTGGTAAGATAAAGCAGATAAGGCTGCCACGAAAGTCCCGAGGAATCTGCGGTATTCCAGGAGTATATTCCGGAGGAGTATTCGGCCTTATTCTGGAGGTTTCCGGAGTAGTCATTTACCCATGGGAGCGCGACGCATTTACTGTTATTGTATGCCGGGTCCCAGGCCTGCGCCGGAGTGATGTCGACGAAGGCTGTTGTCGGGGGTGCGCCGAGATCGAGATGATTGATAACGAGAGAATCGAGGGGCGACTCGAAGTTCTGGGCCGACCGGCCTTCGAGAAACTGGGTCTTAACCTCAACTTCCGAAATCTCGGTTATCACAATCGAACCGTATTTGTATAGGCTTCTGTCGCGGATTTCGCATTCGAAAACTATATCCGTAGGCGTCACATCCTCGCGGTTTATGTAGCCGAAGATTTCAAGGTTCTGCGGGCATCCACGCAGAGGGAAGGAGATATTTAGTGTATAGCTGTCGGATCCGGTAAACATGCGGTTCTCGCTCACCAGCTCGAACGAGGTGCCCTCTTTGAGAGCGGCCGGCTTGCCGTTGATGGTAATTTCCATTATTTAGATTTTTTTGATTTGCGGGTTTTGTTTTTCATCAGGCGGTTGTAGTCGTCCTGGGCCTTTTGAGTTCCGGCGTCGCCGGTTACGGTGTTGACTGTTACAAACGGCTCGTCGAGGCGCTCGTTGAGGCGAGCCAGCGCCTCGGCCATATCCGTCTGGGGTTCCTGTGGCGGCACATTTACAACAACGTTCGGCTGCATGGGCGCCGAGCTCTGCGCGGCGATTACCATGGGGGCCGTCACGCTGCGCGATACGTCGGCAGCCGTGAGCGAGCCGATCGTGTTGGTGCGCTGTGCGTAGTCGAGAGCTTCGAGTAGCGGGCGCGTTTTCGGGTTGTTTACGAGCTTCTGGGAGGCCACCCATTCGCCGGCATGCACTACGCCCGCCGGCTCATCGCGGCGTCCGGGGCGGGTGAAGCCGCCCTCGGAGTAGCCCTGAGCCTCGGAGGCCTGCTGCTGTTTTTTGATTGCGGCCACCTGTATCATGCCGGATGCGATGGCCATGGCGGCGGCAACAGCGGCCAGCGCCGGGCCGACAACCGGAATACCTACCAGCGAACCATAGGCCATCAGGGCGTTGGCGGCCGTCTGGGCGATAGCCTGGGCAACCTGCATGGCATACATCTTGCGGTTGGCGTCGTTTTTAATCTTTGCGACCTCAGCCTGCTTCTCCTTCTCCAGTTTTTTCTCCTTATAGGAGTTTCCCTCTGCGGCCGCGATCTTGCGGTCGTAGGCGGCTTCGGTGTGCGCCACATCGATGTCGGCCTGCATGCTGATGAACTGCGATACGGTAGCGAACGCCTGGGCCATTGTATCGGCTGCTGCCGAGGCGAGAACGCCCATATCCTCGAAGGTTATTTTGCCGGTTTCCCGGATGCGGGAGAATACATCGACAAATGTACCGCCCAATTTCATCACCGAACCGCCGATGCCGCCGATTTTGTCGGCGACAGCATTCCATACGCCGCTGGCCAGGTTCTTATTGAGTTTTTCCAGAGCGGCGTTATACTGCTCGGTGGTGATGGCGTGGTTGCGGAGCTTCGCGTCGAGCGCGGCCACGGCATCGGCGTATTCCTTGTAGATTTTCTCCGTGTCGGCCATCGGGCTGTCGACGCCGGCATTGTAGGGTTTCATCTTCTTGTCGGCCTTCTCTGCCTCGCGGCGTTTCCGGATGGATTCGGCGATTTTGGCTTCCCGGCGCTTGTGTTTATTCTCCAGAGCCTTCACCTCGGCGTCGGCCAGAGCCTTCTCGGCTTTCTGCCGTTCCTCGGTGCCCTCAACCGTCATATTTTTCACGCGTAGCAGGTGGGCCAGCTGGATTTCCTCCAGCTGCATGTCGTAGCGCTCGCGGGCGGCGGTAATGTCTGCCTGCGATTTACGCTGGTCCTCGAGCACGGCGCGGTAGGAGGCCTGCGCCTGAGCCTGCTCGCGGGCGTAGCGGTCGTTCTCCTCGGCGAGCAGTTCGGCTGTGCCCGTTTGGATTTCCTTGTTGAAGGCTTCGTACATCTTGGCCAGTGCCTCGGCGCGCTCCTTCGAGGTCAGATCGTCGCGGTCGAGGATGCGGGTATAGTAATCCTCGTCGATGGCAGCCATGCGCCGGGCGTGCTCCTCCTTGGTGATTTCGGCCGTCTGATAGGCAAGATCGGCGAGCGCCTGCTGCTCGGCGCGCCACTCCTTCTCCGCCTTGAATTTATCCTTCTTTTTCTTGTCGTCATCGCCGGGAGGGATATAGTCGAAATCGTCATCGTCGTCATCGCCGGTGGGTTCAACCTTTGATTTTGAGATTGCATCTCGTTGCAGGGCGGTGCCGTACGCATCGAGAATGGTTTTTTCCTTCTTTTCGACGGCACGGAGCTTCCCCTCCCATGTGTCGACTGAGGCCTCGAGTGCTGCAACGGAGTCAAACGCCGTATTACCGACGGCTCCGAATGAGGTCGTATAGGTGTAGCCGCCCCCGGCGTCTCGGTTCTTTTTCGCCGCATCGAGAGATTGTCGTGATTTGTTTAGTTCGGAAACAATCTCTGCCTTTTCCTTGCCTATTTCAGCGAGCTTATCTTTAGCGCCTTCAATCTCATACTGGCGTGTGAGGGCTGCGATGTAATCGTTGAGAGCCTTCGTCGACGCTCTATATTTCCCGGTAGATTCGTCGAGCTGCGCGTTGTAATCCGGGATTATACGGTTCAATTTCTCGGCCGCTTCGGCACGCTCCTCCATCGCCAGTTGCTCGTTGTTCATAGCCTTTACGAGCAGGTCGATTTCGGTTCTGGATTCGGCGGTTTTTTTGCGGGCGGCCTCCTGGATGCGCTCGACAACGCGGGCCTCCTCGGCCGCGTCGTGCATCTTTTTTGCAAGTAGGGCAATGGATGCAACCAGCCCGAGCACAAGTCCGGTCCAGTTGGCGAAGCTCATGCCGGCCATGGCGGCGCGCCAGCGCTGCTGCATGGCGTAGTTTACCTGTAGGCCGTTGGTGAAATACTGAACCGAATTGGTTACGGCGGCGATGCCGAGCCGGAACACCGGCAGTATCTTATTGCCGAGGGCGGTTGCAACGCTCCAGGCTTTCGTGGCGGCAGTTGATGCCACCGTGGCGATGGTGGAGGCATGTACAGCCACCTGATAGGCGGCCACAGCTCCGGCACAAATCAAGATTTCCCCCTTGAATTTAGATACAAAGCCGATGGAAGTCCTCAACCCGTCGGCAGCTGCGGTTACGGCGCGGACGCCGAGGTTGATGGCCGGGCCGAGGCGCTCGCCCAGTTCCACGACAACCTCGTGGAGGCGGTTGCGCGACTTTTCGAGCGAGGCGGCCACGGTGTTATTCTGCACCTCATACTCCTTGTCGATGCTCGTGGCCTCGGCGAAGGCCTGATTGGCCACCTGCTGCTGCGCGCGCACCTCGTCGATATGGCCGGCGAGCGTGGACAGGGCACTCACGGCGCGCGAGCCTTTTTCGCCCATGTCGGCGAACATCGGTGAGAGCACGTCCATGCCACCCACCTTGTTCAGGGCGTCGAGCAGCTCGAGCAGGGCGGCGTTGATGTCGGTTTTCACCAGGTCGGAGAACTTCTTCACGTCGAGGCCGGCGGCCTTGGCGTAGTTGGCCGGATCCTGGAAGATACGCACAATCACCTGCGAGAGCGCCGTCGACGACGCTTCCACCTTCTGGTTGGCGGTATCGAACACTGCGGCGTAGGCCATGATCTGCTGGGCAGTCATCCCCGCCTGGGAGCCGACGCCGCCAACGCGCGAGGCAAATTCGGCGATGTAGGGGGCCGAGGCCGAGCAGTTCTGCGAGAGCTCGTTGATTACGGATCCGACGGAGAGCAGCGCTTTCTCGGTGCCGAGGCGCTTCTCGTCGCCGAAGATGCCGGTAAGCTTTGAGAGCGTAAGCGTGGCCCCCTCGCCGAGGTCGTCGAGGGCTACGTTGATTTTGTCGGCGGCACGCACGTAACCGAGCACATCCTCCTCGGTCTGTTTGCCGAGGCGGCCGGCCTCCTGGGCGAGCATGTTGAGCTGCTCGCGCGAGGTGCGCGTGTCCATCTTTTTAAATTCGTCGTTGAGCGAGGCTACCTGCTCGGCTGTCATGCCGGTAAATTTGCGCACGTTGGCCTCCTCCTGCTCCATCCCGGCGTAGGCGTCGACGGCCGCGCGCGTCAGGGCTGTGAGTCCGGTGATGGCAGCTCCGGCGCCGAGCACTTCCCCGCCGATGCCGTCGAAAAAGCCCTTGGTTTTGTCGACGGCCGACTCATGGCCGTTGATTTCGTCGTTGATTTCGCGGATTTCGGCCTTAACCTGGCGGATTTTGTCAACGTGGGCATCCCAGGCGGCCGAACCGCGCTCCATGGTGCGCAGCTCGCGGTTGAGCTGCGACAGGGCGCGGCGTAGTTCGTTGGGCGTGGCCGTGTCGAGCTTCCGGAGCACGGCGTCAGCTCCCCGGGTGTTGTCGGAGAGCTTGCGTATCATGTTGTTGGTGGCCGTGAGTTCCTTCTGGAATTTCTGCATCAGGGCCTTGTCGCCGATTTTCGATGCGGCATCAATCTTCTTGCGCAGGGTCTCGGCGTCGCCCTGGAGCTGTTTCATCATGGATTGTGCCTGCTTGCCGTTCAGGGTGAGCACAATCCGCGCGTCGGTAGTGTAATCTGCCATTTTGAGTGAAATTTTATGGCAAAATTACCCGGCGGCATACCCGCGCGAAAAGACGCGGGAAATGCTTAAAAATCAGCTTCGCCAGGGGCGAAAAACGGCCATTTTCGTGCCGAAGATTTCCATTTGTAGCGGTGTTGAAGCGCAAAACCGCTGAAAATCGGCTTTTTGGAGCTTACGGAAACATCATGGCGTAGTCTTGCAAACCACCCGCCACCGGCCCTGTCGGACAATTAACATATGTTAATAAAATTTTAGCGTAATATGCTGAGTTACAGCGAGATGCAAAAAAGCGCCCCCGCCGGGATGGCGGAGGCGCGGGGCTGCCTCAAGGGGGAAGACTATCGGTTGCCCTGGCAGGTCTATGTG
>OKRZ01001847.1_pt1 | contig 16072 bp, 19 predicted proteins | sample 1601141 | NCBI WGS metagenome assembly OKRZ01 (sample SAMEA3541524, study PRJEB24748) | human gut metagenome | biome: human gut; feature: human-associated habitat; material: faeces | place: China | collected 2012
AGGTAGGAATAGATGTACCTGAATATAAGTTCGCCTTCCCGTCCGGCATCCGTTGCTACGATAATGGCACTGCACCTGCTGAACACGGAATCGATGGTGCGGAGCTGTTTGGCGGCCACCGGGTCGGTAACCATGCCGCGGTCGGTCTTACGCTGTCGGATGACGAGTTGGAACGGGTCGGGCAAGAGGGGCAGGTTGTCGCCCGATGTGCGCGTGTAACCGTATGTGCCGGGAAGGGCGAGCTGCACCAGATGTCCCAGCGCCCATGTGACCGAGTAGCCGTTACCTTCCATATACCCGTCTTTCGCTTCCGTCGCGCCCGCGATTCGTGCTATCTCCCGGCCAACACTCGGTTTTTCTGCTATAATTGCTATCATAAGTAAAAAAGAATTAAGCCGTTCCCCGAAACGCTGCGGCTCCGGGAAACGGCAGGTTGAATACTATTGTCCGATGGGTCTGATACCGTTGATTTCCAGTAACGGGGAGTCGTTCTTCCGCACCAGCTGAAGGGTGGCGTCCATGACGACATCCACACCGAGCAATACCAGACTGAGGGCTATCACGTTCGTTTTCTCGCCTCTGAGAAGGGTGTCGAGTTCCCCCGCCATTTCCAGTTCGTCCTTCAGGATGCCGATGGCGGCGAGCTCTTCCCAGTTCACGTCTTCCGCCTTGAAAGGCGTGTTGTTCTTGTTTTCTTTCATCTTCGTGAAAAATTTTAATCGGTTTATACTGCTTTATCCGGCTTTATTGGCTGACACTTCGTCTGGAAGACCGTCGGTTGTCCTGACTTTCGGACTGCCTGTTCCTGTTGGCCTCGGCTACCACGTTGCGTTGCGTCGCGCTGCGGTCACGGTCGGGATTCCCGTTGTAGTAGTTCAGCTTGCCGCTGTTGAAGTCGGCCTTGACATACTGCGAAAACTTCTTGCCGTCGTACCCCGTCATGCCCTCCACGAGCACGGCCTTGCCGTCCTGAAGCTGTCCCCGCTGTTTGGCCGTCAGGACAACGCCCCATATTTCTGCCGGAATCTTAAACTCCTCACGCTGGTCAAAACCGTCCGGAGTCTTGGAATACTGCGGGTTGCCGGTCTCCATATTGAGCCTGACGAACGAGGAAAAGACCTCACCTCTGCGGCTGATCATGTCCTTGATGAAGATGGCCTTGCCCTCGCTCAGTTCCTTTTTGTCCTCCGGTGTCAGCTTGACCCCGTTGAGTTCCTTCGGGATGTAGATTTCCCTTGCTCCCTCCGGGGAGTCGGGGTTATATCTCGTGTACGCGGGACGGCCGCTGGCCTCGTCGAGCTTGACGAAAGCGGAAAAGACCTCGCCGTCCTTGCGCTTCATGTCCTCCACGAAAATCGCCTTGCCGGCGTTCAGCGCCTCGACCTGTTTCGGGGAAAGTGCCACGCCGCCGAGTTCCTGACGGTTGAAAATCCTGTCATTCTGAAAAATGTATTCGAGTCCCTTGCGGTCTGCGTTGAACTGGAGGTAGGCATCGAACGAATTGCCGGCTTTCGATGTCATGCCCTCCACATAGATGGCCTTGCCTTCACGAAGCTCGGCCTTTTCCTGGTCGGTCAGTGTCACACCGCTGATTTTCTCGGGGATATAGGCATTTTCCGCCTTCATGGCCACAATCTCGTTGGTCAGCCTGTCGATGCTGAGGAACGAGGGCACGTCCTCATTACGTACCCTGAGATTCACCACGCGTCCCATGTTGCCGCTCTCGCGCAGGTTTTTCTTGTCCTCTTCCGAGAAGATATGCCCGAAGAACGGTCTTTCGAGGTCGGGCTGCTGGCGTATGCCGTGTATGCCCAGTACCACGGGGCCTTGCGGGGATTGCTGGAAAGAGAGACGGGCATCCGTGCGGAGTACGGCGGAGCCGAAGTTCATGGTAATGGGCACGACCTGGTTGGTCTTATAGCCTTTGAGCATCGAGTCCAGAAGCCCACGCTCCTGAAGGTATTCACGGGACAGCCCGAAGTGCTTGAGCTGTTCCCAGTCGATCATCGATTCGTTGAATCGGTACTTGGGCTGGCCGTCCTGTGCGGTCTGCGCCTGGGTGGTTTGTTCTTGCTTTGCCATTTCTTTGTTATTTTGATTGTTGATACTCTGTTCTTTGCCTTTCGGCGTGATGTCATACTTCGCGAGGAACTCCGCCACTGCATCAGTCTTCTTTCCTGCGGCGAGGTCTTCGATGGCCTGTCTGACTTTCGGGTCATCGAGTGCCTGCTCCTTGACGGAGAGGATACCGAACCGGGTCGGGTCTTTCAGCTGGCTCCAGAGGTTCTTGACGAAACTCTCGAACATATTGGCGTAACGGTCGAGTTTGAGGAACGAGTTGCGGTTTTCCTCTTTGGCGGGTACGGATTCATACCTGCCGTTCTTGTCGAGTTTGGTGACTGCTTGCAGGAGCAGTTCCATTTTGTCAAGAATGAGGATGATGTCACTGAACTGCTCGTTCTCAACGACCGGAGGGCTTTGCTTCGGGGTGTCACCCCTGATGTTTTCTGCTGCCATAAACGGATGTTTTAAGCGTTAATAAAATCGTTTGTCGATGCAAATATATAGGCTTAATTTGTTCAAAACACTGATATACAAATAGTTGTCGATTTGTTTCATCGGATGACATCACGTTACACCGCAAAAGGGGGAACCGTAGTGGAGAAAAAGCCGGAAAGGCACGAAAAAAAGAGTGGCGGACACGACAAGGGGTGCAAAGGGAACGCAAGGGGCAGGACGCCCGCAAGCAAAGAAACAGTATTATGCAGAAGAGTGAGGCGAGCCGCTTTTGTCCCCGCCTTCTTCGGGAGGATGAAAACAGGAAACAGACTTTTGTGGGAGCGTGATAATATCGGGAAAGACCCAGGATTTTTCGGGGAGCGGACGGAATACGGCTTTCCCGTCCTTGTTCGTATTATGCGTCATCGTTCGGCTTCGCCTGCTAAGTCCCAGGCCTTTCCCCAACTCGGAAAGGCTGAACCTGCGCGTTTTTTAGGCGGAAAAATTACCGCAGGGAATTTTTTGCCTAAAACCCACAGGGCTTGAACGCGACACGGTTCGGACTTCCGAGTTACCTTCAAAAAGGACTTGGCCGGCGGAGCGTACCATGATGCCTGTGGCACAAGGATGGATGAAGTCTGCAAATTATCGGCACTATTCCGGTTTAGTGCCGAAATTTTGTGAATAATGGGATTTCGATTGGACTGATTGTTGAGACGTGGTATTGGAAATACAAATTATTGGCACTATTTTGAATTAGTGCCGAAATTTTGCTAACTTTGCAGAGAAAACAGATTCAAGATGAGTAACGAAACGACAACAGCCATACTCGATTATGCCGAAATGCACCATGATTTCAGCATAGAGGACTTGTTTGCCTATCTTCATGAGAGAACCGGCATCAACAGGTCTTCCTTGTCATGGTATCTGTTCAAACTTGTAGATGATAACGCACTCGTCAGAATCGGACGCGGCATGTATGGCAAAGTGGTGAAGCAATCCTTCTCTCCGAAACCGACAGATGAAGTGAAAAAGGTGTATGAACTGCTGCAAGCCAATTTCCCGTTTGCCAGGTTTTGTGTCTATCAAGGTGAAATCATCGCACCGTTACAACATCATCTTTCTTCCAACAGTGTAATATACGTGGAAACGGAAAGGGATTCGGCGGAAACCGTTTTCAATTTTCTGAAAAACGAAGGCCGGGAGGCTTACCTTCGACCGGACAAGGAAATGATATACCGTTACGTGGATATGGACCGCAGGGCGTTCTTTGTCAAAAATCTGGTTTCGGAAGCCCCCTTGCAGAAAGTGTCCGATGTACCGATGCCTACATTGGAAAAACTGCTGGTCGATATATTGAGGGACTCCGACTTTTTCTATCTGCAAGGCAGTGAAAGCGAACATATCATAGAAAATGCCTTTAACCTTTATGCCGTCAACCGAAGCCGGCTTTTCAGGTATGCCGGCAGACGGAAGGTGAAGGAAGAATTATCGTCCATCCTGAATAATTTGAATATACAATGATAAAGAAAGAATGTTTCACGACAGAATGGATCGGGCAAGTTTCATCCGCATTGCATTACAATGACAAGAACCTGATAGAAAAAGTAATCCGCGCATTGTCGCTGCTTGAAATGTTGGTCGGGGCCGGTTGTCCTCTGGTTTTCAAGGGCGGAACGGCATTGATGCTCATACTCGGAAAGTCGGCTCATCGTCTGTCCATCGACATTGATGTGATTTGTCCTCCGGGGACAAATATCGAGGATTACCTGAAAGCGTTTGCCGATTTCGGTTTTACCGATCTGGAACTTGTAGAGCGCAAGCAAAGGAATGACGCCAACATCCCTAAAAGCCATTCCAAGTTTTTCTACCAGATAGCCTACCGGAACGATACGGACGCGCAATCCTACATCTTGCTGGACGTATTGTACGAAGATGTTCATTATTTACGGACCCGGCAGATAGCCATAGACAGCCCGTTCATCCGTCTGGATGGAGAGCCGCTAATGGTAACGGTTCCTTCCGCGGAAGATATTCTCGGGGACAAGCTGACGGCTTTCGCTCCCAACACGACCGGGATACCTTATTATAAAAACGGCAAGTCCTGCTCGATGGAGATTGCCAAACAGCTCTATGACGTGGGCAGGCTGTTTGAGAATGTATCGGATTTGCATATCACCTCACAGGCGTTCCGTAAGATTGCAGCGGTGGAACTTTCATACCGTTCTTTAGGGACTGATACAGGACTGGTGTTCAACGATATTCGCCAGACGGCTCTTTGCATATCCACACGGGGCAAAGTCGGAGAAGGAGATTTCAATCTGATGCAGGACGGCATCATCCGCGTCAAGTCGTTCATGTACAAACAACGTTATCTGATAGACAACGCCATTATTGACGCGGCACGGGCGGCTTACCTGGCCACGCTGATTGAAAAAGGCGTTACACAAGTGGAACCGTACCCGGAAAATCCGAACGATATAAAAGATTTGGTTATCCGGCCTTCATTGACAAACAAGTTGAACAAGCTGAAATCCAATTTGCCGGAAGCCTACTACTATTGGGCTAAAACGAGTGAGTTGCTGGAATCTTGAAAAGGAATACCCAAACTTGCGGTGGCGGTTTAACACAATACAAGAGAAGCCGGTTCAAATTGCATACGGACTTGAACCGGCTTTTTCTATAAGCAGGTATTTTAATGAGTATCAGGTGTGGATGCTCCATCCATGAAACGGTTCCAGCAAAACGGAATACGACCGGTCGGGATTGCCGTGATAGATTAATCCACCGACGATACCAGTCCTTCCGTCCGGATAGCATTCCCTGAACCCGAACGAGTGGGGAGCGAAATCCTGGTAAAGTTCTATTTCACACGGGCAGTTGGGATTGCTCTCCCACTGTTCCAACCTTTTCAGGCAATTATCCAGCGATGTGTCGCCGATTTCCTTTGCATACTTCACTACCTTGTCGTAGTGTTCCTGACATAAAATTTTCATATTGCGATATTGTTTAATGGGTTTGACGGCTGTGTGGGATTTAGCCGTTACAGCATTTATCAAAGTCATGGATTTCCGTCACGATGAAGTCCTCACCGCCAAATTCGCACAATGATTTGAGACCGGAGAGGCCGTCGCAGTAGAAGAAAATATCATCCTCTTCATCGTGATTGCAGTCTGAAGAGAGCCGGATTTTTACATGTTCGCTGTTATTGTCGTCTTTCCACACGACAACGCAAACGGCGTATTCGGGTTCCTCTTTCTTTTCTTCCACGTACCGTTGATATATCCGGTCGATATCCTCCTTTACCTCGTCCGTGTCGGTCAGAACGGTTCCGTGACCGCACTTCCCGCACCAGCCGTATTGGAATGACTCGTCGGTATAATTGTGGAACTCCTTTGTGTTGGGGTCAATCATGGCTTCACAACTTACTTTCGTGCCGCCGCATTTTGTACAGATTACATTCATGTCATTTCATTTTCAGATAATAAAATCCGGCTTGCAGACCGTAAGAAGCATATACGTCCTCAGGTTGCAAGCCGGGAGATTGATTCATTCATACGATGCCTACGCTTCCGTTTCTTCAAGCAGTTCTTTAATGAAGTCGATGTTCCGGCGGTTCATGTACGACTGCCAACAACTGTGGTAACGTGACCAGCGGAACCCGTGCTGTTTGAGGGAGTCCCGGATTTCCTTGGCGGGTATGTCATCGAAAAATACCTGAAGGCGGTTTTCCGGATAGTTTTCCACCACCCGCACACCGTTAATCGTGTATTCCTTTTCCGGTGTGCCTTTCATCCGTTTCGCCAGTTCCAGCCTCTTCTTGATACGGTTGATGTTGGCGTTGTTGTTGGAAAGTGAGAATGACGGAAAACCGATGTGCCCATAACACGGGGTGAGCAGTTCGGCGGCACTTTTTTCCGAGTATCCCATTTCCACCAGCCGAGTCTTTTTCTCCTCTTCGGTCAATTTCTTGTTCTTGACCACTTTGTTTGCCGCTTTCATGTCCTCTTGCGCCTTGACCAGTTCGGCCAGCTTCCGCTCCAGCTTTTCCACGGCATTGTCGTCATCCAGATAGATGGCGTTGTTGTTCTCCGCCGCTTCCGCTTTCCGCTCGTAATAATCCGCTTTCTCGGAAGCCTTCACGCTTTGCCCCATCTTGTTCCAGATTTTCTCCCGGTAGTTCCTGTCCGCTTTCCCATGCACGGACTGTCCCATCGGGATTACGCTTGCCATGGATTCGGACTGCCTGAAACATTGTTCGGATTGCTTTCTCGCGTTGTCTGCAAGCTCACGGTATCTGTCCGTTCTTGTCTGTTGTCTTTCTTCTCTGTTCATCGCTTTTTGTTTTAAGTTGTCAATAAAGTAATTCCTTGATTCTTTTGATGGTAAATATTCCTTTCAAGGGCTTCTTCAATTCCTTGTGCCGGAGGACACACTTGTACAAACCGGCATCTGTCCGTTCATACAATCTCACGGAAATGAACTCGTCATTTTCAAAGAGATCCTCCATTTCTTTCTGTGATGCTTTGATTTTTACATGACTTTCCATCGTCTTTTAATTTATGGGTTAAACTTGGGTTTTGCCCGTCTCAGGATATGCAGGTTATCATACCCGACCGATGTCAGTTCAGCCAGCAGCTCCCGGTATTCTTCCCCGGTGGCTGGTCTTGTTACGGCAATCACGCCGGCATAATCCGCCGCGGCATGCTGTCCCGTGTGCATATAGGATGTGACGGCATTTCCATGCGCGTTCCACGGCATATATGGAAAGAGGGCGATTATCTCTCCCTCTTTGAACCTTCTGAATACCACTCTCGTCAGCTGTCTTTTCTCTGCCATACCGTTCCATTTTCAGTTATGGTTCCATTACAAAAGTGACCTTGTAGGTCTTGCACGGCTTGCCGAATGCCGGATAGCGGTCGAACTCACTGTACGATTCCCAGTCCACCGACATGACATAACCTTTGGGAAAATTTTCGGTGATGAACCCGTTTACCATTTCCCGGTCTTCGTCGGTGATGAAAAGGTCTTCATCAATACCGTATTCCAGCGCGTAGAGCGCCCATTCGGGAATGTTGTCCCATACGATTGTTTCTCTGCGGTCCTCACTCATGGCATCTGTTTTTACATCATTGAACCATCAGTTCACGGATGATACCGTCCAATTCCGTTTCCCATTTTCCTGCTCCGTCCGTCATCGACGGGTAGGTCAGTTGCTGCCACTGCCGGTAATCGAAAACTTTCATTCGGAGCGGATAATAGTCGAACAGTTTCCGGTTTCCGAAGAATACTCTCAGGTGATTGGTTCCGACTTCCATCAGTTTCAGACCGTAACGGTTGAGAATCTCGTGGAATCTTTTCATCGGTGTGAAGTTACTTCTGCTCATAACTGCATTCTTTTTGAGTTAAACATCTGCGGCTCCGGGGAGCCACTATTTCCTTTTCTTACCTGCCTAACCGTCCTGTGCCCGGATAGTGCAAGGCTTTGCGAAAAAATACCGGAGCCGGAACGGCGAGGATGATTTTTTCAGCAAACCCCAACGGGGCCCCGGCCTTGCACAATCCGTCGGGGCGCAGGACTATCTTTGCAGGTAGAAAAGAGATAGTGCATTTGTTTTTTAGAAGTGCTTGTGATGAAGGCATAAAAAAGAAAAGCGGAATATGCCGTCCGACACATTCCGCCACGATGATATAATATATTAGGTATGACGGTTACTGCTTCTCTTGCTTTCCGTCCTCCTGCGGAAGCAGATGCCTGAGGTTCGGATCGTTGGCTATACGCTCCATCTCATCCTCGATAATCTGCACCACATCCGCCTTGATGCGCGTGTAGTTCCGTTCTATCTGTTGCTGCATGATGTCGTTGCCCTCGTTGTCCTTGAACTCGTTGATAACGGGTATCTTTTTGTAAGCCTTGGTTTCTGCCGCCACTTTCTCGGTATCCACGATAATGCGGGCATGGAAAATCTTCTGTTCGATTTCTTCCCCGAAATTATCCGCCACGCTGCCCACGAACGTACCTTGCGAGAGATTGGCGATTTTGGATGCAGGAATAAGCGAGTCCATCTGCGTGTTGATGGAGGTCGAGGTATCTTGCCGGTTGATGGAGAGCGACTGCCGTTGTTGCAGGATTTTACCGAAACGCTCCGAGAGATTCTTGGCGGTTTCTCCCACGACCTGCCCGCTGAAAATATTACCCACCGTATTTTGGATGACCTTCGCCTCCTTGTCCCCGTAATCCCTTGCTAACTGACTGAAATCCTGAAAACCGAGACAGACGGCCACCTTGTTGCTTCGGGCAGTGGCGATCAGATTGTCGATACCCCGGAAATATATGGTAGGAAGCTCGTCAATGATGATAGAGGATTTAAGCTGTCCTTTCTTGTTTACCAGTTTCACGATTCTGCTGTTGTACAGTCCGAGCGCGGCGGAATAGATGTTCTGTCTGTCTGGATTATTCCCCACGCAAAGGATTTTCGGGTGTTCGGGATTGTTCAGGTCAAGCGTGAAATCATCGCCCGTCATCACCCAGTACAGTTGCGGGGAAATCATCCTCGAAAGGGGGATTTTCGCGCTCGCGATCTGGCCTTGGAGCTGGTCCTGCGCGCCCCCTTGCCAGGCATCCATAAACGGGCTCAGATAATTTTCCAAAGCTGGATAAGAGGTCAGAATCGTGAAGATATCCGCGTAGGGCTTGTTCAGAAATTCGATGGCGTGCGGGAACGTGCAGTATTTCCCGTCCCTGTAAATCCGCAAATACCAGATAATCGCCGCAAGCAGGATAATCGGCGATTCCACGAAGAAATCACCCTGTTTCTGTATCCAGGTCTTGTTCAAATTGAGCATGATGGTATAGGCACTTTCATAGGCGTCCGAGATGTCCGCCATGAATTTCGGGTTGATGGGATTGCAACGGTGCGAACGGCGCGGATCATCGAAATTGATGACGTAAAATTCGGGTTTCACCTTGTATTTATCGAGATTCTTGAGCAGTTCGTTGTAGGCGATAATGGAGAGGTCATCGAATTTGTAGTCATAGATATATACTGCGAACCCTTTGGATATCTGCTGTTTGATATAACTGTTTACCACGGCAAAACTCTTTCCCGATCCGGGAGTGCCCAACACGATAGTGGCCCTGAAAGGATTGACGATATTGATCCAGCCGTCCCACTCTTTCTTATGATACACGAACTTGGTGGGCAGATTTACCGAGTATTCGTTTTCCATCAGGACGGTGTTCTGCATGAATGATTCATTCTCCATGTTGAACACGTCATCCATCAGGTCGTTTTTCAGCATACGGCTTACCCATACACCGGCCATCAGCATCAGGATATATCCGACCGTGAGCGTTGCCGTGTACAGTCCGGCCTTGGCTATGGAAGATACCGGTAGCTCCAGCATCCACCAATTCATGAAAAACAGTACCAGACCGCCGAGAAAGAAGGCATAAATTTTATTCCAGGTCATATCCCGGTTCTTGACCCCTTTCGTGCCCAGACAGGAAAGTGCGAGGAATATGAGCGCGAATACCTTTGTCAATAGAAGGCTCCTGAACAGTCCCGCCGTCCGTTGGAAGTTCAGCAGGATCTTATCCACAATTCCGATGGAGATACCCATGTCGGAGAATGCCTGATAACAGTACCAGTACACATGAATCACTAAAAACAGGATGGATACGGCCCGCATGAACTCCATTGTCTTGGCCAATCCGCGAATGTCGTCTTCTTGTTGCATAATCGTATGGTTTTAATTGAATGAATAATCGGGTTATGAGAGGCCGCGTGAACGGCGTTTTTTCTTTTTCTTCTTTTGCAGCATCCGCGCGAGGGCTTCCTCTTGCACGTCGGGACCGTTGGCATCGAAAGAAAACATGCCGAAGGCCTGCTCGATGGAACTCTCCATGTCACCGTAGCGGAGCGACTGCATATCCTCGCCGAACAGGGGGGCTTGCGGCAGGACGGCATCTTCCGGAGAGCGGAACAGCTTCTCGAACACGTTGGCAGAAAATTCTTTTCCCAACCGGGAACCGTTGTACACCTCCTTGTTGTTATGGTCAATAAACGTGACCCCGTAGATGCGGCCTTCATCGTTGGTTCTAAAAACCGTGTCGATGCCCCGTTCACGCAACAGATCCGTGAACGCTTCCTTGCTGCCCATGCAGCCGTGCATGGCAAGTGCCACCTCGTTCCGGATTTTCGGTTGCCATTTCTTCGCCTTGAACTCCCCGGCGTTGTAGCGGAGCCGTTTCTCCAATCCCTGATACCCGAAACGTTTGTCGATAAGCGAGGACTTAATGGGTGCGCTGACCGCCTTGCCGTTATCGTCCGTAACGGCATAAACAATACCCGTGTAGGGAACACCCCCGTGTTCCCCCTTGACCTGTTTGGCTTCGATGTTGAAACAGGAAAGCAGGGCGCTGTACTCTCCGAATGTCTGGAAACGGTAGGCCGTGAAGACGCTTTTGAGAATATTGGATACCTGCCGTTTCAGGTCGCCTTGCGTGTAGTCGGCTTTTTTCAGGTAAATGCCGAGCTGTTCATCCTTCTTGTCCGCGTGTTGCTTTAACCCGAACTTTTGTTCCAGTTCCCGGCAGGCTTTCATCGAACGGTTCCACTCGTAGGCATCATCTATCTTTTCGCCTTTCTCGTTCACGCAGGTGGAAACGATGTGGATATGCCGACGGCCGATGTCTTCGTGCATATATACAATGTACGGCTGGTCGCCGTACCCCATTTTATCCATGTACTCCTTTGCCAGATTGGCGAATTGCGCGTCCGTCAGCTTGTCTTCGGGAGACGGGTTGAGCGAGATGTGCAGGATGGGTTTCTCCGTGTTCCTGTTGGCGAGCAGGTAACTCTCGAACGCCCACATCGTCCGTTGCATCAGACGCTCTGGACTGTCCGTGATGTCGGCAATCATCCGGTTGCCGGAAATGATGCGGGCATGGGAATCGCCGACCTTCTGCTGGTTGTAGGCTATCGCCCCGTAGAGCGATGCGCCGCGGTTGATTTTCGCTACCATAACTTATAGGGATTGACGGTTACGGTTCAGGTATTTCTCCTCGTATTCCCGGGTCAGCGCGATGATCTGCCTGCTGAGAACCACTAATTCCATCGTGGTCTTTTCCAATTTGTACAGCAAGGCAAGCGCACGCTTGTCGCTGAAATTGCTCTTGACGGCCTTTACCGTCTGGTTGTAATTGTTGCCTATCGCCTGGAACTGGTGGTAGAAATTGGTCAACCGGATGTAGTAATCCATCGTTGCCTTGTCGATTTTTACCACTTTGATTTCACGTCCGAAAAGCATGGACTTGATGAATTTCGACCGTTGGGAAAGTCCCGACTGCTCGAAAAGAAGCTCGAATTTCCCGTTCTCTTCCGAGTTCAGTTTGATGCCGTAGCGGAAAACGGCGGGATCACTCTTGGGCTTTCTGCCTGCCGTCCTTCTCTTTTTAGGGTTGTTTTCTGTTGCCATATCACTTGTTTTTTGTTGTTCCTGTCTGTCCGCCAAGATTTCCGACTTTGGAGGAAATCCCTCCCGAGCCGCCAGGCGAGCGGCAAGTTGTTTTGGGGTGCCCGAATTATTTCGGGCGGCCCAAAACACAACTTGCTATGTTCGTTTGAACATGAATTTGCCTTTCGTCAAATTATCGGGGCCGGTGAAACTTTCGGGTTTCGCGGGGTACATCCGATGCCTCTGCAAACCATGACGGGACCGGTTGCAAAGTTACCGGTAAGAATCTGTGTGATAAATAGTTAAGATAGTGTAACAGAATGTCATACGGTGTCATATATCGGCATCAGGCTCCGATTCCGCACGGGATAGACGATAAAGGCGTTTATTTGCAGCCAGAACGGTTGCAGCACACCGGACAACAACGGTTTGGGGCATGATTGCACGGACGGTTGCATGAAGGCAACCATACAACCGGTCATGATTGGTTGCAACCATATAACCGTGCAACCATGCAATCAACTATGTAACCGTGCAATCATTCAAGGGTGCAACCACCCGGACATGCAACCGTCCAGTGATGCACGCAACCGTTCATGCAGCCGGTAAACCATATAAGCAAACAGTGATGCAAACAACCAGTAATAACTTAAAACAATAATGATTATGGACAAGGAAACATTATTTGTTGCACTCAGCAACCAGAAAGGCGGCGTCGGAAAATCGGCTTTCACGATTCTGCTCGCCAGTTATTTTCATTACGTGGAAAATCTGAATGTGGCGGTCATCGACTGCGACTCTCCGCAACACAGCCTCGTGCGTATGCGGGAGAGGGACAAAAAAGCCATTGACCGGAGCGACCATTATAAGCAGCAGATGATGGCGCAGTGGGAACGCATCAAAAAGAAAGCCTATCCGATTATCGGTGTCAGGGCGGAGAAAGCGAGGGAAGCCGCCGATAAGCTGGTGAAAAACAGCGAACATCCCATCGACCTGGTTCTGGTCGATCTGCCGGGTACGGTGGACGCGCAGGGCGTGTTCCGTACCATTGTCAATATGGATTACGTGATTACCCCGATTACGGCGGACAAGATGGTCATGCAGAGCAGTCTCTCTTTCTCCACCACCGTGCTGGACTATATCCGCAACAGACCTGAAATCCCGCTGAAGGACATTCTTTTCTTCTGGAACAAGATAGAACGCAGGGCCAATACCGAAGTGTTTGACATCTACCAGATGATGATGCAACGGCTGAAGCTGACGGTGTTGGAAACCACTATTCCCGACACGTGCCGCTACGATAAGGAGCTGTCCGTCAGTAGCAAGGGATATTTCCGCTGTACGCTGCTGCCGCCTCCGGCCAAGTTGCTGAAAGGGAGCGGATTCGTGGAGCTGGCAAACGAACTGAAAAAGAAACTTAAACTGTAACGCGTATGGCAAAGAAAATAGTCGAGGTGGATGAAGACCTCCTCAAAGGAATGATGACGAGCGATATCCCCCTGTATGGAAGGGATACGGAACCTGCACCGAAAAAAGCGGCGACAGACGAACCGGAAAATATCTCTGACGCTCCAGCGGAAAGAGAGATCTCGGAGCAACCGAAGTCAGTCAGGAACCGACGAAAAAAGGAAAGCGGTTCGGATTACCGGGAGCTTTTTCTGGTCAATACGCCGAGTCCTAACCGTTCGCAGACCTATATCAACCGGGATATATACGAACGTATCAAACGCTTCCTGCCGCTTATCGCGCCGGAGGTCAGCATCGCCAGTTACATCAGCAATATCCTGGGTGACCATATAGAGCGGCATTGGGAAGAGATCAATGAAATGTACAGTCGGGAACTTTCTAAACCGTTGTAACGATGGAAACCTATTTTTATTTCAGTGTCAAGACGGTATGCTGCGGGTATCTCTTTTATCGCCTGTGGATTTTTCTGTTCAGGCAGCGAATATACGGCCTGTGGGAGGATATGGTAAAATATCTTCCCAAGAAGAAAGAGAAACCGGCTGAGCCGGTCACCGCTCCGAAGGTTGATGACAACGAGGTCATCGGCAAGACGAATATCGTCTATCTGGAAGATCCGGAAATCGCCTGCAAGGTTCCGACCCGTAGCGAGCCGCTTCCTCCGGCGGAGGAGATGGAAGAAGAGGAGGATATTTCCGCGGATGATGTGGAATCCACTTTTACCGGTAACCCTCCGGGCGGATTGTCCGAAGAAGAGAAAGCGGAACTGATGTCGGATTACGTGTCGGAAGTGGACGAGGACTTTTCCACGGGTATGACCTACGAGGACATGATGAATGCCGTCGGCGTGCTGACGGGGGAAAACCGTGATACGAACGACGAAAAGGTTATCCGTACCGTCAAGTCGATATACGATATCCGGCAGACCGAGATATTCGATTTTTTCACCACCGAAGTGAGTAACATCGAACTGGTGGAGAGTCTTTTCAAGGAGTGTTTGGATGAATATGGTGAGCCTTTGCCGCAACGGAAAAAGGAAGCACCGCCGGAATCGGAGGAAAAGTTCGATTGGGATAAATATGTGTAGAATTTATCGGAGAGATGCGGCACATAAAATAAATTGAAGCGAAGTGTAAAGGTTAGTCGACTTTTACACTTCGCTCTTTTATTAAAAGGTTCTTATACTTGTCAATCAATAGGTTCTAAATTCAGTATGGAAAGAGCCGTAGAAATGCCATCTAAAAGAGAAGAAGACATTTTACCCCAAATATTAATCTGACCTTCTTGAGGTTTTTCTCCGAAACGGAGTCCATCTTTATCTAATAAAGCATAACAAAATCTGACAAACTCTTTCTGTCTACCAACGATAGATGTAGATAAACGTATTTCATTTGAATTTACAGTTCGTCCTCCGTAGAATAAATTATCTAACAGTATAAGCAAGTCTGGTTCACATTCTCTGAGAAATTGATACGTTGGGGATGGTTCATGACTTTTTAAATCGTTGATAAAGTCATGAACATTAAATGTTTTTATAGCTTCTTCTTTTGATTCTGTTTTTAATATTGACAAAAAACTATCTATCTGAGGACGATATTTTTCAATCATATCAAGATAGGTGTTTAATTCTTCCAATGATGCTGTTTCTAACATCTGGTTTGATAAATCATAATCAAGCTGTCTCAAAGAAGAACATAATTCATTCATGCGCTCGCCAAAATTGATAAAGTCGAAATGATACTCATGATCTTTGTTTGCTTTTAAATCTTTTTCAATAGGATAGCGCATTACCATTGAATTCGGATCAAAGCCATTTATTGACTTTATATAATGCTCCGCTGCATCAAGGTTTATGGAGCTTCCTACGTGTTTTTTCCCTTTATTCAGATATGGTCGTAAATTGGACCAAAGATTTTGCAAATCATGTCCTAACTCCAGAAACTCACATCTGGCCTGTTCCGTTTGTTCTCCATATTTAAAAAACAAAAGTTTTAGGTATGTCTCTATTGAATGTCTATAATTGAAAAATAGAGGATATACCAAAGAATCGACTATAGCAAAATTATTGCTTTCTTTTTCCATTCTTTCAAGCAACATTTTTGCACTTTCCCAATATCCATCTGAGATGGTTAAAAAAGAGAACGCTCCGGCTCCTTCCCAGCCAAAATGTGAAAAAGGATCTCTTGCTATTAATTCTTCTTTGGTAAGTTCACGTATAATTACATCTGTTGTATTCATATTTTAGTTATGCTATTATTAATCTCATACGGGTTAAAGTAAATACAAAATTACTCATTATTTGTGACTTAATCATAATAGCAATCGTATTTTATTCCCGGACAGTTTAATCATTGAGTATATCATAAACTGTTGTTTCTATCGGTTATTACTTAGCATTGTAATTACCTATTTTCTCCTTATCCTTTTTTGTTCTACGTGACCGGAAAAGTCTTTTTTGAATGTCTTGAAATCCGCTGGTTGATGTAACGTGATGACATCCGGTGTAACGCATCGTCAGCTTTGTAAATCAACGAATTAAAGCCTATATATTCGCTGTCGAAATCAAATTTTGTCTCACAATTTAAAGTTTTCGACAATGAAAAAGAGAGTCATTTTTTCGGCAGCCATGCTGCTTGCGGCAACAGGGGCT
>OKRZ01001853.1_pt1 | contig 16053 bp, 13 predicted proteins | sample 1601141 | NCBI WGS metagenome assembly OKRZ01 (sample SAMEA3541524, study PRJEB24748) | human gut metagenome | biome: human gut; feature: human-associated habitat; material: faeces | place: China | collected 2012
CAGCCGCCGGAGCGGTGCTTAAGCCGCAAGGCGGGAATTGTGCGGTGTTGCCTCAACATTGTGATTCCTTTTTGGCTGCTTAGCCCGCTTTTCATTTTCTCCAGATCATCACCCCCATCCAGAACAGGTTGGCGAAGATCCTGTCGGTGCCGGTGGCCACCATGGCCGGGAACAATGCCCAGGACAGCACCACCCGATGGCAATATGCCCCAGCATCTGCCGTGTTCCTGGAATACATTCGCTCTCGGCTGGGGGATGCCTTTTGCTGATTTCACCCATACCAACAACAAACACCGTGCCGCCATGCAGGGGGTTCTCCTGCTTGCGGCACGGTGCTTTGTTGTATCAGGCTATTGTCGGGTTATTGTTTCTTTTTGGCAAGCTGTCTGCCCACGGCCCACAGCCAATCCAATGCGGCGGCGGCAAGGGCGGGGTACACGATCAGGCCGAACAGCTGGTACCATGTGGGGATAAAGTAATCTGCCCCGCCGGGCAGGGTGCTGGCGGCGTTCAGGGTAATGCTTTGCGGAGTAAAAGTCAGGCCCACGGTCTTGTTTTCATCGGGGCTGCAGGGATCCAGCCGCAGTGCCACGATCTGGGTGCGCGGCAGGGTGTACACATAGGTGCCGTCTGCCAGCACTTTGGGGAACACGCGGCGGTCCTGGCTGTAGGGCTCCCCCGTTTTTGTGGTGTAATACAGGCACATTTCGCGGGAATCGCCGTCAAACTCCACGTTGTAGCTCACGGTACGCACCACGCGGCCGGATACATCCTCCAAAATCATCTGCGGGTCGCCGCCTGTGGTAATCAGCTGGCCCTGGGGTGCGCTGTTCTCCCCCGGCTCCCCCCAGGTCAGCTCGGCCAGCTGCCAGCTTTCAATGGGGATCGAGGTTTCAGTCAGGGTGCCTTTTGCCTTGGCGGAGCTGTCCCCCGCAAAGGCCACCGCACCCTGCACCAGCCAGAACACCAGCGCCGCGCACCAGCACAGCACCGGCAAGGCAAAGCGATGGGCAAACAGTCGGTTCAGGCGGCTTTTCCATGTCATCTCTTTCATTGGGCCGCCTCCTTGCTCATCTGCATTGTGACCGGCTCATACCCGGCATCCGTTACGCGGTAGAGCAGGGTCTGCCCCGCCTGCGCAGCGGCCAGGTGGTCGGTAAACAGGTTCTGATAGCTCTGCACAAAGATATCGTCGATCTTTTGCAGGTAAAGCACCGTACAGCCGTTGGCACGCACGGTTTCATCCAGGCGTTCAGCGGTGTAGGGGTGGTAGTAGCGCTGCTTCACGCCCTCCTCCTGCGGTTCCAGCTCCGGCAGGCCGAAGGTTCCGCCGCCGCCCTCCTGCGTGGCCCCCACGCCGGAGTAATCCACCAGGACGGGGTAAAAATCAAACACGGCAGAGAACCAGTGTTCGCCGTTATCCCCCTGGCTGACAAAAAACACGCGGTCGTTTTCGTTCAGGTAATCGCTGCACAGCCAGTCAGCTTCGGCGCGGGCGGTCTTGCGGTCGGCGAATTCGCCATCCGAGAAGCCCAGCACCGAAAGCTGCGGCAGGATCATGCCGTTCACCCGCACCAGCATGGCGGCGGCCATCAGCAGAACACCGGCCTGGCCCGCCAGGGCAATCCAGCGGCGGGCCGGGGCTTTCTGTTCGCCATCCGCGGTTTGCAGGGCGGTGCTCCAGCAGGCCAGCGCCATAAAGAACCAGCCGATATAGTAAGTATAGATATAGCGGTTATAATCCACCAGCCCCACGGCCTGATCCGGCTTGAAAATAAAGCCATAGCTGAGCGCCAGCATGAGGTTATACCCCACAAAGCATGCAAGGGATAGCACCCCGATGCAGCCAATGCGCAGCTTGAGCTGGCGGCCTCTGGCGCAGATGGCTGCCACCAAGAACACCAGCAGAATCAGCACCACAACATTGCGGCCCTGGCCGATCATGCTCAGCCGACCATCCGAAGTCCAGAACTGGTGGCCCATATCGGCCATGGCTTGGGTGAACTGGCTCTGGCGCTCGGCGTAAAAGCCCTCCACCGGCTGGCCCAGCAAAATCTTGATGCCGTTGATGACCACAGCGGACAAGGGGGCGCTGGTTTCGCCGGTGCCGCCCTCGCTGGCACTTTTGGCAACCAGAATGCCCACATAGCGGATGTTCCAGAAATAATAGATCAGCATGGGCGCGGCAAAGCAGGCAATAGCAAAGCCGGTGCGGCGGGCAAGGCCCTTTTTGAAGGGGTGCTCCGCAAACAGCCAGGCATCCACAGCCATCAGCCCCGCCGCCACCAGGGACAGCACAAAGGTGTTGGCCTTGATGTTGGCCGCCAGCGCCAGTACCGGCAGTACGGCCCACTTGGGGCCGCCGGTTTTGCGCAGCGCCAGCCACAGCGCCACAGCACCGCCCAGTGCAAGGCCCGCGGGCACATCGCCATAGGCAGTCATATAAGTGGTATCCAGATAGATCGTATGGTTATACACCGTCAAAAACCAGGGGGCAAACCAGCAGATTGCTGCCAGCGGCACCGCAATGCGGTACTGGCGGAAGTTCAGCCCGCCCAGCACTGCGGCAAACACGGCGGCGGCCAGCACATCATACGCCACATAGATCTTCCAGTCTGCATAATGGCCCAAAAACTGGAAAAAGTAGGAGAGCAGCGGCAGGCCGGGGTTCTGGGTCTGGGGCCAGGGGGTTCCAAGGGTAGCCAGGGCATACAGGCGGTTATCCGCCTTGGTCACCTTTACGGCGGTAGCCCACAGGCTGAGTTCATCATACTTGGTTGCCAGCGGCTGGCGGATGAAAAAGTACACCGCAAATGCCAGCGCCATGCCCCAGAACAGCACCGCCCCCGGTGTAACCAGGCGGCGGTAGGCCGGGCGCTGGCCTTTGTGGGGCACCAGCGCCCACACGCCGCTGCCCGCAAACACCGCCCACAGCAGCACAGTGCCGGGCAGCAGCAGGTTTGCCATGCCCGCTGCCGTCAGCCAGGCAACGGCAATGCCCAGCGCGGTCAGCGGGGCCAGCGCAGCATGCAGGTTACATTTGAGCGTTAGGAACGCGCAGAACAAAAACAGCACCGCCAGAGCGGCAAAGATGCAAAGCAGCTCCATAGAATCACCATTTTATACAACATAAAAGCCCTGCGGGTGTGCCCCCAAGCCATGGGCGCACCGCCCCACAGGGCTCTTTTTTACTTTTTGCGGAAAACATCAACGGCAAGGCAGGCAAACGCAGCCCCCACAGCCGGGGCAAACAACAGCAGCAGCCATTGGCCGCCGTTTGGCACAAAGCGCAGGTACCACGGCTGCACCGGGTTGAGCGCCACGCCGTCCAGCCGGGTAGGCACGCCACCCACACTGTCCGGGTCAATGCGCAGCCCGGTCACGGTAAGGCCGCCCAGGTCAAAGGTATACTGGTTTTCGCCGCTCACGCGGGCAAAAACTTTCTGGGTCTCGCTGTACTCGGTCTGGCCGGGGCGCAGGTAATACAATGCTACGCTGCCGGACGGCAGGTAGTGCACGGCGTCCAGCTCCACCGTTTCCAGCCAGGCTTCGCCCCGCCAGATGATGTGCGGGTCGTTGTCGGTGGAAAGATACCAGCCGGGTTCATCCACCGGCGCGGTATGCCATTCATCGTCATCATAATTGACAAAGCTTTCAAATTCCAGGTCATCCGCCGTCAGGGTGCGGGTCACCATAGTGCCGTCTGCTTTATGGTTCAGCATCACAGCGCTGCCCACCAGCACGTACACCAGCCACACAATAACAGCGGCGGCATATGCCAATATCAGCAGCTGCTGGGGGCGCAGCGGGCGGCCCGCACGGGCGGGGGCGGCAAAACGCTTGGTTGGGCGTTTATCTTTCATTGTACCACCCCGCTTTCTGCCACAGCCACCGGGGTAAAGGCGATAGGCTTGCTGCGGCCTTCAAACCGGTAGAGGGTTGCGGGCATATTCGCTTTCAGCCCGCCTTCGAACCGGCTGCTGAACTCCCGCTCCAGATAGTCGTCCGCGCGGTCGATCAGCAGGTAGTCGATCTGCTTTTCTTCCATATAGGCGGTCAGAGAGTCTGCGGTGCAGACCGCCTCAAAGTCATACAAGGTCCAGTTCAGGCTTTCCACCAGGTTCATAAAGTCGGAGTCCCACCGGCTGGAATAATCATCGTTGCCCCACCAGGTACCGCCATAGCCGTTGACCACCTTGGCGGTCAGCTCATACTTGTAGTAGTACCAGCGGGTGGCATCATCGCCCTGACTGATGACCAGCACGCGGTCCGGCCAGTCCAGCACGGTGTTCATTGCTTCAGCGCGGTTCTTTACATCGCGGCGCAGGGTGTACAGGCTGTCGGCGTTGGTCCAGAACCCGGCTGCGGGCACACCGCGCCAGGCAAAAATACCCAGCACTGCCGCAGCGGCCAGCCCCAGCGCCGCACGGCCCAGCCGCTGCGCCGCGCCGCTGCCCTGCCCCACCGCAAAGCCCAGCACACAGAAGCCGTACAGCATCCACCCCTGCAGGTAGGGCGCGATATAACGCTCATAGTCCTTCAAGGCTGAGCCTTCAGCCTCGGAGAAATTGTAGAAGTACAAAATCAGGTGGAAGAGATACAGCGCGGCAAAGCAGAACGCCCCGCCCACAAAGCCAACCACGGTGCGGCGGCGTGCGGCACCGGCAGGCGCTGCCACAAAGGCCGCCGTGAACAGCAGCAGAATGCAGCTGACGGCCATGATGGGCGCGCCCACCAAACAGACGCGGCGGTACAAAAATGCCTGGCCCATGCTCTGCATGATCTGGGCAAAGCGTTCTTCGCGCCCAATGCCCAGCAGCTGCTTGATGCCGCCGGTCAGCACAGCACCATAGCTCAGGCCCGCGCTGCCCACGCTGGCCCCAGTGGTTTCGGTTGGGGTCACGGCGGCGGTATAGCGGTTCCAGCTGATAAACACCGCCAGCACCACCGCCGCCAGAATACTGCATTTTGCCAGCGATACGCCGAAAATGCGGGCAGGCTTTGTATCCGGGTGCGGCGTACCGAACAGCTGATCCAGCCCGATCAGGAACGTAACGATCAAGGCATAGGCAAAACCGATATCTTTGGTCATGGTCAGCACGGCAAGTGGCATGGCACAGGCAAAAAAGCCGGTTTTACGCCCGCCCGCCGCGGCATACAGGCACAGGGTTCCGCCAAACAGCAGCGCCAGGGGGGTATCCGCCATGGCGTTGGCGTACATGGTGGATGGGGTGCCTGCCGGAACCACGCTGAAAAAGAACGGCAGAAGAAAGCCCGCAGCAAACACCAACACAGCACCCGCCCAGTTTTTGCGCGGCATGGCTGCCGCCGGGGCAATGCAGGCCAGGAACAAAATATCCAGCCCGGCCAGGCACTGCCATTCATAAAACTGGCCCGGTACGCGCTGGAAGAGATAGGAAACCAGGCTGGTTGCCGGGTAGGTAAAGCTCGCCGTCAGGTTGATGGGATCCGCCACATACAGCGCAGCGCGCTCCGCCACCATCTTGGGGGCAAGGCCCCAGGCGGTAAATTCATCCCACTGGGTAAACATGGGCTGCTGCAAAGCAAACAGCACCCACAAAAAACAGCTGCCGCCCACAAACAGCAAAAAGCTGGGGCTGAACAGCGCCCGCCGGATAGCCCGCCACCCGGCACGCACCCCAAAATAGACCCCGCCGGCCAGCCAGACCGCCATGATGATAAAATGGCCGAACTGCAAAAGCCCCAGCAGGGAAAGCAGATACAGCACCACGGCCGACCCGCACAAGGCGGGCAGCGGCAGCAGGGCGGCATCGAACCGGGTACATGCCGCCACGCACAGACAGCATGCGGAGAAGAACAGCAAAAACAGCAGGCCGAATACAATCTGCACGGTACAGCACCTCCCGGATTGAAATTTATAAATAATAGAGAATAATGTTGGTGGACCGCCGCCCGGTGGGCGGCTTAGAAAATTGGGGCAAGGTAGCATATAAAGGCTGATTCTATATTCGCAGACTATCACGCAAAAGCCGCGAAAAACCGCAGATTTGATCGTGCCGCAGGCACACCGCCATTATTCTTTATTCTTTTAACGATTCTCTCATATACGCGTAAGCCAGCTCACGCGTATACGACGTACACCGGCCCCACAAAGTAGTGCTGGAAGAGCAGCACAGCGCCAAAAACGGCATAGCAGGCGCACAGCGGGGTGATGGCCGCTTCGGCCTTTTCTTCCGTGATGGCGGGGCGGATGGTTTTGCGCAGCAGCACGGCCAGGGCGGGCAGCAATGCCAGCCAGACGCAGAGGAAATACCGCGCCTGCAGCCCCACAATGCGCACCATGCCCACCGGGGTATAGGTGATATACATGGCTGCCATGGCACCGGCGGCGTACACCAGCGCCAGCAGCGCCGCCCCACCCACGCGGCGGCGGGTGGGGAACGCATCGGCGCGTTTTGGCTGCGCAGCAGCCAGCAGGGCGGCCAACAGCAGCACCAGCAGGCCGGTCAGGTTCAAAAAGCTGATGGGCAGGTCCTTCCAGCCGAACAGGCCGAGCTGCCCAATAAAGAAATCATTCTCTCCCAGGGTCCCCCAGAACGCAGCAATGGTCCGCAGAGGGTTGCGCAGCACAAAGGCCAGCTGTTCACCGCCGTTTACCGTGCTGCCGCCCTGGCGCTCAATGATGGGATAGTTATAGCGGAACGCCGTTCCGTACCATTCCGTCAGCAGGGTAACGGCCATAGCACCGCCAAAGCTGCCCAGCGCCCACAGCGGGCGGCGTCCCTTGGCGTGCCATTCCCGCTTTGCCACCAAAAAGATAGGCAGCACCCACAAAAGGTTCAGGTACGGTTTAGCGATATTGACAAAGATGCAGGCGGCGGTGTAAATGCCCGCCGTTTGGGTGTTCCACTCCCTGCGGGTCAGCAGGGCAAGCATCAGGTAATAGCAGCCCAGCAGGGTTGCATCATAGCTCAGTGATGCCCCCATAAAAAGCGACATCGGCAGCAGCATAATGGCCGCAAAGGCCGGGCGGTAACGCTCCGCTTTGGCCAGCGCCAACGCGCACAACAGCGTGTAGGCCAGCAGGTTGACGATGCGCCCGCCATACAGGCAGCCCAGCGCGCCAAAGCCCAGCAGGCGTGCCAGCGCCATACCGACCGCGCCCGGCAGGAATGGAATGACCAGAAAGCTGACCGGCTCGCTGACCGGGTCCGGCACAGAATCCCGCACATCGTGCGCCAGGTACAGGGCAAAGCTATCCGCCATGCTCTGCACTGCGCCGTCCCTGCCGTATTGCTTCAGGGCATAGCCCGCGGTGTTATAGGCTTTTTTCGCCCCGGTATCGGGGTCAGTGCCCACACCGGCAGAGGTATGCGCATTCACCCATGCACCGGGGAACGCTTCCAGCAGGTAGGCCACATCGTCCGGGTAGGTGCGGGAAGCATCAAAATCAAAGTGCCCGGTGGAGATGGCATAGGTGCGCAGGTAATGGTCGGCTTCGTCCGGCGTTTGCAGCGGCGGGTTGGCAAATGCAAACAGCAGCCCGCACAAAAAGATGCACACGGCCCCTTTTGCCGTAAATTCTTTTGCAAACCGCCGCACACAATACCCGGCCAGCAGACATACTTCCAGAAAGGCCGCACACCCCAGTGTAACCACCAGGGGGGACACACGGTTATCCAGCCCAAAGAACACCCGCCAGTAATAGGCCCACAGCACGCCGCACACGGCGGCGCACAGCACAGCCAGCCCCCACCGCACAGCGGCGGGCAGCTTTTGTAATTTTATTGGCATAAAACTTTCTTACAACCGCCCTTACAGAATGTACTGGCCGACCTTGTACTGGTCTAGGTTGCCGCGCAGGAACTCAATGGTTTCGGCAAGGCCCTGTTCAAAGGTATACTGCGGTTTCCAATCGGTCAGGGTGCGCAGCTTGGTGGCATCGCCCAGCAGGCGGTTGACCTCGCTCTTTTCGGGGCGCAGGCGCTCGGCTTCGCAGACGATCCTGGCGCTGGGGTTGATCTGGGCAATCAGCTCATTGGCCAAATCGCCGATGGAATGTTCCACGCCGGTGGCAATGTTGATTTCCTGGCCAATGGCGGCATCGCAGTCCGCAATGGCCATAAAGCCGTGGGCGGTGTCCTTGACATAGTTAAAGTCGCGGGTGGGGGTCAGGCTGCCCAGCTTGATCTCCTGCTGGCCGGCCAGCAGCTGGGTGATGATGGTGGGGATGATGGCGCGGCCGCTCTGGCGCGGGCCATAGGTGTTGAAGGGGCGTACAATGGAAACCGGCAGGTCAAAGCTGCGGTAAAAGCTTTCGGCCAGGCGGTCCGCGCCGATCTTGGTGGCAGAGTAGGGGCTCTGGCCCTGGAACGGGTGGTGCTCGTCAATGGGCACATACTGGGCGGTGCCGTATACTTCGCTGGTGGAAGTAACCATCACGCGCTGGGTGCCCAGCTCGCGGGCGGCGTTCAGCACGTTCAGGGTGCCCTTGATGTTGGTATCCACATAGCTGTCCGGGCTGTGGTAGCTGAACGGAATGGCAATCAGGGCAGCCAGATGGAACACGCGCTCCTGCCCGCGCATGGCAGTACGCACGCCGTTGGGGTCACGCACATCGCCCATAAAGATATCCATTTCATTGCGGATCTCCGGGGGCAGGGTATCGATCCAGCCCAGGGAACCAAACGAGTTATACAGGCAGAAAGCACGCACTTTCTCGCCGCTTTTTACCAGCTCTTCGGCCAGATGGCTGCCGATAAAGCCATCGGCACCGGTCACCATAACGGTATGGGACATTGTAAAAACACTCCTTTTTATATGGCAATACCGCCCGCAGGGCAGAACAATCCAATTATTACAAAATAGTATAACCGATTTGCGGCCTGATTTCAACCAATGCCCCGCCCAGCGTGCAAAAAGTGCCGGGGCTGCCGCGGATAGGGTAGGCCTGCATTAAATTTATATAAAGATTATTCCGTTTGTATCAAAGAGTTCGGCAATATGTTATAATAGGATAAATGCAGTGCTGGGCCGCCTTGCCGCATTCCCTGCCCTGTAGTGGAAAGGAGCCTGCACTCATGCCGCAACGCGAACCTGCCCTGCTTTGGCTGCGGGACTGCGCCCTGACCGCATTGGTTCTTGCGCTGTGTACGCTGACAAGCTGGGTATTTTTCCGGCTGGATTTTGTTTCTTCCAACTATATCCTGACCTATATCCTGGGCGTCATGTATATCAACGTCTTTACATCGGGGTTGGTGTACGGCGTTGTGGCTTCGCTGTTCTCGGTGATGCTGGTCAACTATATGTTCATTGACCCCTTTATGCAGTTCCGCATCCGGTCAGACGACATGGTAACGGCAGTGGTCATGCTCTGCGTTTCGCTGCTCTGCTCCTCGCTGACGGGGCGTATCAAGGTACAGGCCGCCCAAAGCGAGCGCAAGGCCTATGCTTCGCAGGTGCTGCTGGAAGCCAGCCGCAGCCTGTTGGGGGCCGAGGACCCTGACACCATTCTGCGGATAACGGCCACCCAGCTGGGCAAGCTGTTGGAGCGCCCGGTCTGCTTTGCCCCCGCACCGGAGCACATTGCATCGGGAACCCTGATTCTGCCCCCTCCCGCCCAGACGGATTACCGCAGTTGCCCGGCGCTGCATGAGTTCAGCACCTATGAGCACAATCTGGCATTATCCATCCTGGATGTGTGTTCCCTGGCGCTGGAAAAAGAAACCTCCAACCGCGCCCGGCGCGAAATTGAGGAAGCCGCCCGCCAGGAACAGCTGCGCGCCAACCTGCTGCGCAGCATCAGCCATGACCTGCGCACCCCGCTGACAAGCATTTCCGGCAACGCGCTGATTTTGACCGAGAAAAATCCCCTGCTGACCGAGGAAAAGCGCCGGGAGCTTTCTGCCGCAATTTATGAGGACGCCAACTGGCTGAACCATCTGGTGGAAAATCTGCTTTCCATCACCCGGATGGAGAACGGCCAGGTAAACCTGCGCATTCAGCCGGAGCTGATTCAAGATATTTTTGACGATGTACTGGCTCATTTAGACCATGACGCCGCCCGCCACACCATTGTGACCAACGTGGCGGATGACCTGCTGATGGCCGATATGGACGCCCAGCTGATCGAGCAGGTGCTGGTGAACCTCATCAACAACGCCATCAAATATACCCCCGAACATTCCCGCATCGAGCTTTTCGCCGCGCCGGAGGGTAAATTTGTCCGCATCTGCGTAACGGATGACGGCCCCGGCATCCCGGAAGAAAGCCGGGACAAGCTGTTTGATATGTTTTATACCCTTGGCAAAACCCGCAGCGATGGCCGCCGCGGGCTGGGTCTTGGGCTGGCCTTGTGCCGTTCCATTGTTGCCGCCCATGGCGGTGTGATCGATGTACAGAACGCTGCACCGCACGGTGCCTGCTTCCGTTTTACACTCCCGCGAACTGAGGTGACCCTGTATGAATAAACCGCTGATCCTTGTGGTGGAGGATGACCCGGCTGTTGCACGGCTGATCTCCACCACACTGGAAACCCGCAATTATCAGTACCACCGTGTACAGAACGGAGCCGGTGCCCTGTTGGAAGCTGCTTCGGCACGGCCGGATGTAATTTTGCTGGACCTTGGCCTGCCGGATATGGACGGTATTGATGTGATCCGCAAGATTCGCGGGTGGAGCAACGTGCCCATTCTGGTGGTTTCGGCCCGCAGTGATGATACCGACAAAGTATCCGCCCTGGATGCCGGTGCAGATGATTACCTGACCAAGCCGTTCAGCGTAGAGGAGCTTTTGGCCCGGCTGCGCGTGGCGCTGCGCCGTGTGCGGTATGATACTTCCCGCGCAGGTGACCAGGCCAGCATATACGAGAACGGAGAACTGCGCATTGACTATGCCGCAGGCTGTGTGTACCGCGGCGGAACGGAGATTCACCTGACCCCCATTGAGTACAAGCTGATCTGCGTGCTGGCCAAGAACACCGGCAAAGTGCTGACCCACAACTATCTGCTGAACGAAGTCTGGGGCAGCCCGGCCGCATCGGATACGCCGTCCCTGCGCGTATTTATGGCAACGCTGCGCAAAAAAATTGAGGAAGACCCCAGCCACCCCCGCTATATCCAGACCCACATCGGCGTTGGCTACCGCATGATCCGCCAGTAAAGTTTGGCTTTCAAAATGTAACCGCAACAGCCCGTCCATCCGTTTGTTGCCGGATGAGCGGGCTGTTTCAATTTTATTTATTCGGTTTTCTCTGCTTTACTTGGCTGCGCGGCGTCCGCCTTTGCCGCCGGTCTTTTTGGCGCGGCCGGTGCCGGTCTGGGTGCGGGTGGACTTGGGGGCCGTTTTCTTGGGTTCCGGCTTTGGCATATCCTTTTGCAGCAGCTTATCCGGCACGGGCTGGATGCTCCACAGCTGGTTTTCGCCAAACACATCCTGCCAGATCTGGGCCTGGGTACCGTTATCGACCCGCATGCCTACCAGGTCAATGACCTTATCAGCCAGCACATTGCGGATCTTGGCCTTGCCGCCATCGGCGGGAACAATCTCCCACCGCTGGCCCTTGCCGGTGGTTTTCTCCCACTGGTGCACCCAGGTTCCGTTCACAACACCACTCATGGCCAGGTCCATCACCTTGCCGGTAAAGCGGTTTTTGATGCGGTACTGGCCTTCGGCGGCTTCCTCAAAAATCCATTGCTGCCAGGGCTGACCCTCATAGCTCCACAGGCGGATGGATGCGCCGTTCTCGGTGTTGAAATCGGCAACTTCCAGCACGCGGCCATTGGCGGCAGCGATAGTATAGCAGGCGCCTTCCCGAATGACGGTCTGTGCGGATTTTTTCATAGCGTTTTTCCTCCTTTGCCTGTGCGGCGCTTTTGGTGCCTTACAGGTTATGTATTTATTGTACATATTATAGCACATTCGCACAAAGCGGTTTTGCCAAAATCGTATAAAGTTTTTTGGTAACACTGCACGCTTTTTCGGGGTTAGCGGGCGGTTTAACCAAAGGTGGCTTGCATTTTTCAGCAATCTATTCTATGATATTATATAAAATAACTGTAATTATAGGAGGCACCCACCTTGAGGATCGCATTGATTGCCCATGATTCCCGCAAAGAGCTTTTGGCCCAGTTCTGCACAGCCTATGTGCGTATTCTGTCTCAGAACGAACTGGTTGCCACCGGCGTGACGGGCAAAGTGGTACACGATACCTGTGGGCTGCCGGTTCGCTGCCTGTATCCCGGTGCACGCGGCGGTGCCGAGCAGATTTCCTCCATGATTGCCTGCGGCGAAATTGATATGCTGCTGTTTTTCCGCGACCCCGTCAACGCCCGGCCCAATGAGCCGAACGCCGTTACCCTGCTGCGCCTGTGCGATACCCGCGCCATCCCCGTTGCCACCAACATTGCCACTGCCGAGGTTTTGATCCACGGCCTGGAGCGCGGAGACCTGGCCTGGATCGAATTGCAGCGCGGGAGAAAATAACGAATATCCACGAAACCCCAGCAAGCATTTGTAGGGTTTCTTCCAACTCTGCCTTATTGCGCATTGCAAAATTGTGATGGCCCTGGCCAAAATTTGTAGGGGACGATGCTTGCATCGTCCCGCTGGATGGGCCTTGTTGCATTGCTTGCTTTCAAAAAAGCAATCTCCCTCACACACCATACATTTTCCCAAACGTCCCCGCCGCCTGCCGCAAATCAGGCGGCATTTTCGTGTTCCTTTCCTGTTTTATGGCAACTATCCCCCGCCGCCCTTGATTTTACCCACCAAAACCTTTACAATAAGATTAAATATTACCGCTTTTGCGGAAAGGAAGTAAGATCATGGATCAGTCCAGCAAATACAGCATCAATACCCTGTGCGTACAGGGCGGCTATACCCCCGGCAACGGCGAACCCCGCCAGATTCCCATTGTGCAGAGCACCACTTTCAAATATGATAGCTCCGACGATATGGGCAAGCTGTTTGACCTGCAGGCCAGCGGTTATTTTTATTCCCGCCTGCAAAACCCCACCTGCGATACCGTCGCCGCCAAGATTACCGAACTGGAGGGCGGCACCGCCGGTATGCTGACCGGTTCCGGCCAGGCAGCCAACTTCTTTGCCCTGTTCAACATCTGCAACGCGGGCGACCACATCGTTTCTTCCAGCTCCATTTACGGCGGCACCTTCAACCTGATCTCCGTCACCATGGCAAAGATGGGCATTACCGCCACCTTTGTCTCGCCTGACTGTACCGAGGAAGAGCTGAACGCCGCGTTCCAGCCCAACACCAAGGCTGTCTTTGGCGAAACCATTGCCAACCCCGCCCTGACGGTGTTGGATATTGAAAAGTTTGCCAATGCAGCCCACGCCCACGGTGTGCCGCTAATTGTGGATAACACCTTTGCCACCCCCGTCAACTGCCGCCCCATTGAATGGGGTGCCGATATCGTGACCCATTCCACCACCAAGTACATGGACGGCCACGGCGCAACCCTGGGCGGTGCCATTGTGGACGGCGGCAAGTTCGACTGGATGGCTCATGCCGATAAGTTCCCCGGCTTGTGCACCCCTGATGACAGCTACCACGGTATCACCTATGCCGAGCACTTTGGCAAGGAGGGCGCTTTTATCACCAAGGCAACCGCACAGCTGATGCGTGACTTTGGCTGCGTGCAGAGCCCCATCAACGCCTACATGCTCAACCTTGGCCTGGAAAGCCTGCATGTGCGCATGGCCCGCCATTGCGAGAACGGCCAGGCTGTGGCAGAGTTTTTGGCCAGCCACCCGAAGATTGCCTATGTGAACTACTGCGGCCTGCCGGGCGATAAGTACCATGCTGTTGCCGAAAAGTACCTCCCCAATGGTTCCTGCGGCGTTGTCAGCTTTGGCGTAAAGGGCGGGCGCGAAGCCGCCGCTGCCTTTATGGGCCACCTGAAGATTGCCGCCATTGAGACCCATGTGGCCGATGCCCGCACCTGCTGCCTGCACCCCGCCAGCTCCACCCACCGCCAGATGAACGACGAGCAACTGATTGCCGCCGGTGTTCAGCCCGACCTGGTGCGCATGAGCTGCGGTCTGGAAGATAAGAACGACCTGATCCACGATATTGCCCAGGCACTTGACCAGATCTGACCGTTAAGGAGTTTACTGTTTATGCCTTTGATCATTCCCAAAGAGCTGCCCGCCTATGGCGAACTTTCGCGCGAGAACGTGTTTGTCATGCACCAGCAGCGTGCGCAGACCCAGCAGATCCGTCCCCTGCGCATCCTGATTTTGAACCTGATGCCCACCAAAATTGTAACGGAAACCCAGCTGGCACGCCTTTTGGCCAACAGCCCCCTGCAGGTGCAGCTGACCTTTTTGCAGACCAAGACCCATGATACCACCCACACCCCGCAGGAGCACATGAAGGCGTTTTATAAAACCTTTGATGCGGTGCGCAATGAGCGCTTTGACGGTATGATCATCACCGGTGCCCCCATTGAGGACCTGGACTATGAGGATGTGGACTACTGGAACGAGCTGTGCGAGATCATGGATTACAGCCGCGAAAACGTATATTCCACCATTCATCTGTGCTGGGGTGCGCTGGCCGGGCTGTATTACCACTTCGGCGTGCGCAAGGTACACCTGCCAGAAAAAATGTTCGGCGTGTTCGAGCACCGCGTGGTGCGGCCCTCCAATCCGCTGGTGCGCGGCTTTGACGAAGTATTCTATGCCCCGCACAGCCGCTGGGCCGGGCTGAACCGCGCCGATATTGATGCCGCCCCGGAGCTGCGCATGCTGGCCGAAAGCGATGTTGCCGGCCCCATGCTGCTTTCTACCGAGTCCGGCCGCCAGATTTTTGTCATCGGCCACCCGGAATACGACAAGTACACTTTGGATGCCGAGTACCGCCGCGATGTAAAGGCGGGCAAGGAAATTCATGTGCCGGTCAACTATTACCCGGACGATGACCCCAACAAGGACCCCATTTTCCGCTGGCGTGCCCATGCGCACCTGCTGTATACCAACTGGCTGAACTACTATGTCTACCAGAACACCCCCTATGACCTGGATGATCTGGAAGCCGTGGTGGACCCGCCCCGCACCTGAGGAGGACGTATGCCGAAGATCAGTGCCTGTATTGTGGCATACTGTGATTATGATGAAGTGTGCGCCGCTGTGCGCAGCGTGCTGGCCAACACCCCCGGCGATGACTTTGCCCTGTATGTGGTGGATAACGCCAGCCCGGATGGCTGCGGCCCCCGCCTGGCGCAGACAGATTTTGGCGATGTACGCGTGCAGGTGATCTGCCTGCCCAAGAACCTCGGCTTCGGCAAGGGCCACAACAGCATTATGGACCGCCTGACCAGCGATGTACACTTTATCCTGAACCCGGATGTGATCATTCACGATGACATTCTGCCCCAGATGGCGCAGTGGCTGCTGGACCACCCCGGCGTTGTGATGGCCACGCCGCAGCTCTATTTTCCGGATGGGCGCATCCAGAACCTGCCGCGCCGCAAGCCCACCCCGTGGCTGCTGCTGGCCCGCCAGCTGGCCCCGCGGTTTGGCGGTGTGATGCAAAAAGCTGACGAACATTACACCATGCAGGATGAGGACCTGACGATCCCCCGCCCCATTGAGTTCTGCACCGGCAGCTTTGCCGCCATCCGCACCGATGTGTTCAAAAACATCGGCGGTTTTGACCCCGAATACTTTATGTATGTGGAGGATGCCGACCTGACCCAGCGTGCCTTGCGCCAAGGGCTTGTCTACCTGCTGCCGCAGTTCACCGCCACCCACGCCTGGCACCGCGACCCCATGCGGGACGCAGGCAAGTTCAAAATGCAGTTGAAGAGCATGGGCCGGTATTTCAAAAAATGGGGCATCGGCAAGGGGAATGTGTAAACGGGTTATTGTTTCAGCAAAAAACACTTGCACTTATTGAGACCGCAGAGGTGCATATTGTGCGCACCTGCCGCCTCTTCCTTGTCATCTCCCAAATTTAGCACTTGACGCACACGGCGTGAACAGATATAATAGAAATGTTCACGAGGTGTTGCGCAGCTGGTAGCGCGCGTGGTTTGGGACCACGAGGCCG
>OKRZ01001861.1_pt1 | contig 16033 bp, 10 predicted proteins | sample 1601141 | NCBI WGS metagenome assembly OKRZ01 (sample SAMEA3541524, study PRJEB24748) | human gut metagenome | biome: human gut; feature: human-associated habitat; material: faeces | place: China | collected 2012
GGTCGAGTATCTGCGCCACTGCTTCGAGCACCGCGAGGATACATTTGACGGCAGCGTAGTTGTCATCGGCGGCGGCAATGTCGCTATCGACTGCGCGAGAAATGCTCACCGTCTCGGCGCTCTTCAGGGACAGTGCGGTGCTCATATGATTGCGCTGTGCGGATACAATGGATTCCACCGCATGGCACATGGTATCCAGCCCGGACTGGGCGGTCAGACTGTCGGGCATGGTCATGCAGTAAGTGGGGTCTACAATGGCCAGAGTGGCAATGTTGTTTTCCGTAACATTGCCGGTTTTTACATTGTTTACGGTGTCAATCAGGGAAAGGGCAGAAGAAGTCTCGCTGCCGGTGCCAGGGGTGGTGGGAATCAGCACCAGAGGTACGCCGGGGGTTGGGGTCGCAAAGTCCGGGGCCAGATACCGGTTGATGGGAAACTCGCTGTGGATCAGCTGGTTTACGCATTTGGCAATATCCATGGTAGCCCCGCCGCCGATACCGATAATGCCGTCGATCTTCGTTTCAACGGCAATGGATGCCACATGGTTTACCATGACGTCCGTAGGGTCACGGTCAAATTCATCGCAGATAACATAGTCCAGTCCTTCTGAGTCCAGTGCGTCGTACAGCGGCTGAAATGCACCCATCTTTTTCAAAACAGGATCGCTCAAAACGAAGATGTTTTTGCAGCCTGCTTTCTTCAATTCTTTCGGTGCCTCAGTTGTAAGACCAACGCCGAACAGTACCCGGGGCTTTTTTGCAATGCTGAAGCTTTTAACCATTTTGTTTTCCCTCCATTAATAACAATTTTTGTCGAAATTTTCACTTCTTTCTACAAAATAGCATATTTTTCATCCCCTTTGAAATGCCAAAGCTGTATACCTGATCCCAGACAGCTATTCGTTTTCGGTATTCCAGCTGTGTACAGACGGGAAAAAGCACCCCATTTGCTCGCCAATGAAGCAAATGGGGTGCTTTTGCTGTTGCCGGGGGGATCAGTCAATGATCAGGGTTTCCATTTCACTGTATTCTTCATCAAAGTGCATGTTCTGCAAATAGGAGGCAAAGCGGCTGGCCAGCGTGTTTTCCGGCTGGTAGGCAATACATAAATCTGCGTAGTTGATATTGGAGTCGGGAACAATGACGGAACGGAAAAAATCTTTTGGGCTTTGCTCGTCCATCCAGTATGAGGAACCGATAGCGAGATAGCCGTTTAAGACGGCGGTAGAGAGCCGTGCGGTTGACGAATTGCAGGCAAATGCATCCTTGAAGCTTACTCCGTGTTTTTCAAACATGTTCAGCGTGTACTTTTGCATACCGGAGCCTCTTTTCATGATGACAAACTGTTCTCCCACAATATCAGACAACTTTAAAGGATGTATATCATAAAGCCTGTGGCTTTTGGGGATGAGGATAGTAGGGGAAATTTTCAAAACGGTCTCAACAACGCCGGGATAATGTCCGGGAAAATAATCTCTCAGGTTGAACGCAATGTCAATTTGGCCTGCTATATACCGTTCGGCCAAGTCATTAGTGCTGTACGCAAAGATACGGATGTCCAGATTGGGGTGGACGGACTTGACATACATTGCGGTTCTCAGAATCAGATCATAAGAGAGATCCTCCCGGATGCCGATATTCAAGGTGCCGGCATAATCCTGCCGGAAGGATTTCATTTTTTCGAGCAGACGAAACTGGGAATTCATGAGCTTGGTCTGCTCCAGGGTTTTGCGAATGCGCAGGTTGTACTTTCCTTGCTGGTCGAACGTGACCTTTCCGGCCGGGGTAAGGGAGATGCCGGTACTCTTACGGGAAAACAGCTCAGTGCCCAGCTCGTCTTCCAGCGCCGTGATGCGCCGGCTCAGGGTGGGCTGAGAGATATACAATCTTTTTGCCGCTTCGGAAAAACTGCCGGAGGTACAAATGCTGAGAAAATAATTTATGCTGTCAAAATCCATAGTCCGCATACCCCTTTCTAGCTTTTTATCCATAATAACGAAAGCCCTGTGCTTTGTCAAATAAATAATGAATAGCGGCAGGCCTTGGGCAATGCATTTTTGGTATTTTTCACGAAAAAGAAAGGGTGATACAATGAAAACAACGCATAAATCTACAAAAAATACAAATTTTTTCGAAATGAGGTAAAACCATGAGCGAAAATCAAGTCATCACTCCCGAACAGCTGGAAGAGTATATGCAGGGCCTGTATGCCAAGAGCAAGGTAGCACAGAAAAAGTTTGAACGCGAGTTTACCACCAACCGCCGTGTGGACGAAGTGCTTCGCGCCATCGGTATGAAGACTTGCGAATATGCAGAGGAACTCTGCACTGATGCTCTCAACGAGACCAAGATGGGCAACGTAAACGATAAGATGTCCAAACTGAAGGGCATTGTCTTCGGCCAGTGGGCTATTTGCAAGGGCCAGAACACTGTGGACTATGAAGACAGCCCTCTGGAGCCCGGCATCAAGATTCTCTACAAGCCCATGGGCGTAATCGGCTGCGTTATGCCCAGCACCAACCCTGTGGCCACCATCATCGGCAACGCCATGATGGCACTGAAGGGCCGCAACTCCGTGATTATCGCGCCTCACCCCATGTCCGTGCGGCTGTCTGTGAAGATGGTTAAGCTGCTGAGAGAGGCGCTTGAATCCGTAGGTGCTCCTGCTGACCTGATTCAGTGCATCAGCGAAGAGTACGCCAGCAGAGAGGCAACCAACCTGATGATGAGCACCTGTGACGCCTGCATTTCCACCGGCGGTGCCGGCCGTGTCAAGGCTGCATACTCCTCCGGTAAGCCTGCATTCGGTGTGGGTCAGGGAAACGTTCAGGAAATCGTTGATCTGGGCATCAGCGACGCTGAGCTGGAGAGACAGGCGACCCTGTGTGTAGCACACCGCGCCAAGGACAACGGTGTTCCCTGCGCAGGTGCCCAGACCGTACATATCCATGCCCAGCAGCTGGAGCAGTGGAAGGGATACATGCAGGAGCATGGCGCTTTCCTCATTGATAAGGATGAAGATATTGCGGCCCTTCGTGCTCTGGTGTTCCCTGACGGTGGCACCAAGCTCAACAGAGCAGTTGTGGGCAAGTTCCCCTATCAGGTGGGCGAAATGTGCGGCCTGAACATTCCCGAGACCGCCAAGATCATGCTGGTCAAGAATCAGGCCTGGGGCGAGGCCGAGGTTCTCTGCCGCGAGATTCTCTTCCCTATCGTTCGCTACACCGTTTATGAAAAGTTCGAGGATGCGGTTGACCGGGCTGTTGCAAACCTCGAGGTAGAGGGCGCTGGACACACCAGTACCCTGTGGACCACCAATGATGACCATGTAGAGTATGCGGCGAAGCGTATTCCTGTGGGCAGATTTCACATCAACCAGCCCACCATGGGCGGCAGAATCCCTATCATCACCTCTATTACCATCGGCTGCGGCACCTGGGGCGGCAACTCTGTCTCCGAAAACCTGACCTTCCGCCACCTGCTGAACAAAACCAGAGTTACCCGGGAAATCTCTGGCACCCAGCCCTGGTACTGCACAGATTGGGATAATTTTGAAAAATTCAATCCTCTTGCAGAATAAAGGAGCATAGAAGTGAGATTATACGAAGGACTTCGCGTCGTTGAGTTTACTACCAATATAGCCGGCCCCACAATCGGCCGTTGGCTTGCCGAGTACGGCGCAGACGTCATTCATGTGGAGCGTCCGGTTTACGGCGATGACAGCCGTGGATACCCTCCCATGTTTGACGGTGTCAGCGCCCAATATCACACCCTAAACCACGGCAAAAAATCTCTGGTTCTTGACCTGAAAGACCCGGAAGGTCTGAAAATCGCCAAAGAGCTGTGCAAAACCGCCGACATCGTACTGGAAAGCAACCGGCCCGGCGCAATGGACAGACTGGGGCTGGGCTATGAAGCCCTGCGGGAGATTAACCCCCGGCTGATCTACGGCTCCATCTCCGCATGGGGTCACAAAGGCCCTTATGCGGACAGACCCGGCTATGACGTAATTGCGCAGGGCGCATCGGGCATGATGTACTACAACGGCGACGACAACACCGGTCCGGTAAAGGTCTTTTGTGAAATCGGCGACTACGGCGCCGCAACCTCCGGATTCGGCGCAATCAATGCCGCGCTGTACTACCGTGAAAGAACCGGTCTGGGCCAGTATGTGGACATCTCTCTGGTGAAAACCCTTGCGTCCATGGCGGTAAAGCTGGATGACCAGCGCATCTACCACCGGGAGACGAAAAAGACCGGCAGTCAGGGTTCCAACCTGCTCTGCCCCTACGGCACCTTCAGATGTCCCGATGGCAAGTACATCATCATTGCCTGCTCCAACAACAGCCTGACCTTCCGCTTCTTCCGCCTCATCGGCCGTCCTGAGCTTTGCGAGGACCCCCGCTTTGCTTCCAATATGAAGCGACTGGAAAATACCGAAATTCTGATGCCGGTGCTGTATGAGTGGCTGGAGAAAATGGGTACTGCGGCAAACGCGGAAAAAGCGCTGCTGTCTGCCGGGCTGCCCTGCTCCAGAGTATACACCTATGAAGATGTGGACCAGGACCCCCATTACAATGAGGCCGGCTGGTTTGCCGACATCCCCATGCCCGAAGGAATGGCCCTGAGAACCCGTCGTCTAGTGGGCAGCCCCTTTGAATTCTCAGCCGACAAACCGGAGTACAAACCTCTTGAAGGCTTCGGCTGCGGCAACTATGAGATCCTTGGCCAGCTTGGCTACTCCAAAGAGCAGGTCGATCAGCTTGAGACAAGATGGGCTGAGGCTGTTAAGAAATCCTAAGATACCACTGCGTTCTTCTTTTGCACGAGGGCTCTGCCAAAAACAGGGCTCTTGTGCGGCACGCCCTCCAGATTTTTCATTACGAGGTGACACGATGAGCGATAAATACAATATTCTTTTCACTCCTTTTAATATCGGAAAACAGCAGATTAAGAACCGTTTCATTATGGGCCCCATGGGATGCAACCAGATGTATGACTCCTATGGCGCACTGAATAACGACGGCATTGCCTATTACACCGAGCGGGCAAAAGGCGGCTTCGGTGCGGTCTTCCTTGGCGTGGCCATGGTCGACAATCTGGTAGACAACTATCCGCCTACATTAGTAGAAAACCCGCTGTATGCACCGGGCAGATACAAGAAAATGGCCAGTATGCTGGTGGAGCGCTGCGGCGCATACGGCACGAAAGTGTTCGGCGAAGTGGGTATGGGCGGTGGCCGTAACTCCCGCGGGGCCCTTGCTCCTTCTGCAGTAGAGACCTTCAACTTTCCCAATGAGCGCAACCGAGAGATTACGGTGGATCAGATCCACAAGAAGCAGGAGTGCATGATCAAGGCTGCTGCTCTGATGAAGGACAGCGGTTTCGCCGGTGTGGACCTGCACGCAGCCCACTGGGGCTACCTGTTGGACAATTTTCTTATGCCTATCGCGAACCACAGAGAAGATGAGTACGGCGGATGCCTGGAAAACCGGGTTCGCGTAATCACCGAAATGGTTGAAGGAATTCATCAGGTCTGTGGCAGCGATTTTGCTGTTACCATTGGTCTCGGCGTCAAGAGCTTCATCACTGCTTTGAACAAGGGTTCTCTCACCGGCGAAAACGAGGCCGGCCGTACCGTGGAAGAGGCCATTGAGATTGCGAAACTGCTGGAGAAGGCCGGTGTTAACGCCATTCTGGCTGACGTTGGCATTTACGACTCCTTCTATCACGCATGTCCTCCCGGCTATATGCCCAAGGGGCACGCACTGGATCTGTACGCGCAGGTGAAGGAGCAGGTGGGTATTCCTGTTCTGGCCCGTTCCAGAATGGGCGATCCTGACCTTTGCCTCCACGCAGTGGAATCCGGCAAGGTGGACGGCGTTGTTCTGGCCCGTCCTGCGCTGGCTGACCCCTATTTCCCCAGGAAAATCGAGATGGGCATTCCTGAGAAGATCAGACCCTGCATTGGGTGCAATGTAGGTTGCTACGGCAATATGGTGGAAAGAGGAATTGCCGGCGGCTGTGCTGTAAATCCCAGAGCCACCAGAGAACTGAACACTCGTCCCCGCAAGGCGGTCAATCCCAGAAAGATTGCCGTTATCGGCGGCGGCCCTGCGGGTATGCAGGCTGCGATCACTGCAGCAGAGTGCGGCCACACCGTAGAGCTTTTTGAGAAAAATTGCGCTCTGGGCGGCGAAGTTCTGGCTGCAGGTGCCGATTCCATGAAGGTCGACGTCCGCAGATACAAGGACTGGCTGATCGGCGAGCTGCGTGACAACAAGGTTCCTGTACATCTTAACACCCTTATTACCGCAGATGAGGTCCAGATCCGCGGCTTTGACACCGTCATTCTGGCTACCGGCGCAGAAAGTGTCGCTCCTGCCTCCATCAAGGGCATCAACAAGGCAGTCTCCGCTTTGGATGTGCTGGAAGGCAAGGTGAGCACCGGTAAGAAGGTGCTTGTGGCCGGCGGTGGTCAGATTGGCTGCGAGACGGCTGTTGCTCTGGCCCGTGACGGCTATGAGGTCTCTCTGCTTGAGGCTATGCCCTCGGTGATGGACGTGATGTTCGTACCCAAGCAGCCCAAGATGATGCTCAAGGCCATGCTGGAGCAGTACAAGGTCAACATGCTCACCGGTATGAAGCTGCTGGAAGTCAACGAAAAGGGCGCGCTGATCCAGAAAACTGACGGATCCACTGAACCCGAACAGATGGAATGCGACACCACCGTACTGGCCATCGGTCTCCGTCCCGTCAACGCTCTTGCCGAGAGTTTCAGAGGCAGAAACATTACCATTTACCAGATCGGCTCTGCCCGCAGAGTAGGAGACATCTTCGGTGCGGTGCATGACGCGTTTGAAGTTGTTTACAACATGGATTGATAAAGTTATGGCTGACATCAGAGAACTGATTTTTCAAAAAAACGGTTCCGACAAAGTAACCGCCGGAATCTATACAGACAGTGACGGTATCGTATCCGGCATACCTGCTGCCCTGAAAAAGGCGGAGGAGATTGGGCTTTCTGTCACCTACGCAGTGCATGAAGGTGAAGATGTCTTTGCCGGGGATATGCTCATGGAGTTTTCCGGAATACCCACCCAGATCTGTACAGCGGAGGACAGCCTCATCAGTGAGATCTCCAAATATTCCGGCGTGGCCACGGCGGCGAGAGCATTCAGCCGTAAGGTCAGCGGCCGGGCGAAGATCGTTTGCGGCTCCTGGAAAAAAATGCCCGGAGAAATCAAAAACAAACTTCGCCAGGCCATGCTGACAGGCGGCGTCTCTGTTCGCATGTGCGATGAGCCCATGATCTATCTGGACAAGAATTATGTGGCCATCTTCGGTGGCGTGCAGAAAGCGCTGATCGCAGTCGCTGGTATCAATGACCGTAAAAAAGTCATTCAGGTCAAAGGCCGCTATGAAAACGGCAACATCGTCCGGGAAGCTCTTACTGCCCTTTACTCCGGCGCAGACACTATTTATGTGGACAGTGGAAAAATTGAAGACCTGAAAGCAGTCTCCGAAGCCCTGCGCAGTGCCCTCAGTGAGCTGCAGACCGGGGATGAAGAGCGAAAGCTCAGCCTGGCATACGGCGGAGGAGTGGTTCTGGATCAGATTGAGGAGATTATTGCCGCCGGTGCCGACATTATCGGCGTGGGCCGGGCCATAATCGATGCTCCGCTGATGGATCTGCGGCTGGAAGTGAAAGAGGTTCAGGCTGCCAAATATCAGCACTCCCAGTATCAGCTGTTCAATAAGCACGAGCTTACTATACAGGGCATACATCTCAATGGGACAAATCTGAATGAGCTTTCAGACGTAGTGGCCGATGTGATCGGCGTTTCCCGGGAGGATGTACTTGTTATTGACGTCCGGGACAGCTTCGTTTGCCTGGATGTACTGTGCAGCCACCTGGACCCGGAGAAGTTTGTCTCCAAAGAGGAAACCCTGCTCAAACAGCTTGGCCGAATCAAGGGCGTGGGACTGGAAGCCAACGCTTCTGTTGTCTCCAACGGTATGCTTGGCTGGATTGCCGGCGACGACGAGAGTATTTTCGAGGCACAGCTGGAAATGAGCCGCTCAAAAGCCCTGGCAGAACAGATCAGGTTGAACATTGCAAAGAGGGCTATCGTTTTCCCCACAGGCGCTGAGGTGGAAGCAGGGGAGATTGAAGACACCAACACCCCCTTCATCATGCAGAAGCTGACCGAGGCCGGCTTTACTGTGGATAAAGGCGAGGTAATGAAGGATGACCTGAGACTTTTCACTGCCGGACTTTCCCGGGCCGCGGAAATGGGCTACGGCCTGTGCATTACCACGGGCGGCGTAGGCGCAGAAAATAAAGATTTCAGCGTGGAAGCCATTCAGCTTCTGGACAGCAGTGCTGCGGCTCCTTACATCGCAAAGTTCCATGCAGGCCACGGCAGACACAGCAAAGACGGTATTCGCATCTGCGTGGGTCAGGAGGGTGTTACAACCTTTGTTGCTCTGCCCGGACCTCACGACGAGGTTGAGCTCTGCATTGATGCTGTCATTAAAGGCATCAGCGACGGCTGGAGCAAAGAAACTGTCGCGGCTACCGTTGCCGGCCTTCTCCGGACTCGCCTCAAGGAGAAACTCGCAGAAAAACACCATTGAGAACACTATAGTTAAATATAGTGGTTCAAAAATTGAAAGGAGAAAAACAGTGAAGATCGTAGAAAGAGTAGCACGTGTGGATCAGAGCAAATGCGTTGGCTGCAAAAACTGTGAACGCCATTGCCCCACCGATGCAATCAAAGTTACTCCCGGAGTAATGCCGGGGTATGTACCTCCCTGCGGCACTGCATGTCCTGCCGGAACGGATGTTCAGGGCTATATCGCTCTGGCAGGTGCCGGCAGATATGAGGATGCATACCGCCTTATTCGTCAGTCCAACCCCTTCCCCTCTGTATGCGGCAGAATCTGCAACCATCCCTGCCAGGCAGCATGCAACAGAAACGACCTGGATGAATCCGTGGGTATCCGCGACATCAAGCGTTTTGTCGCAGACAAGGCTTTCGAAAACGGCATGCCTGTTGTGGAAAAGAAGCGCAAATCCAACGGAAAGAAAATTGCCGTTATCGGCGCCGGCCCCAGCGGCCTGAGCTGTGCATATTACCTGCAGCTGAGTGGCTATTCCGTTGAGGTTTTCGAGTCTGAGAGTGTTGCCGGCGGCGTCCTGGCCTACGGTATTCCTGAGTACCGTCTGCCCAAGGCTGTGCTCAACCGGGACATTCAGGCAATCGAAGCCACCGGTGTGCAGATCCATCTGAACACCACCGTGGGCGAAGATGTGAGCTTTGACGAGCTGTACAAGAAGTTCCACGCTGTCTATGTTTCCACCGGCACTCAGCTCAGCCGCAAGGCCAACATTCCCGGCGAGGACATGCCCGGCGTGTATCATGGTCTTGATTTTCTCAAGGCAGTCAATCTGGGCAAGCCTGTTGAGATCGGCAAGAAGGTCGCTGTCATCGGCGGCGGCAACACGGCCATCGACGCTGCCCGTACTGCACGCAGACTGGGCGCAGAAGTCACCATTGTTTACCGCAGACAGAGAAACGACATGCCCTGCGAGGAGCGGGAGCTGCTGGAGGCCTTCGAAGAGGGCGTCCGTGTTCTGGATCTGGCCGCACCGGTTGAAGTGGTGGGCGAGGGCAAGGTTCAGGGCCTCAAGTGCGTGCGCATGGTTCCCGGTGTAAAGGACGAGAAGCTGCGCAGAAGTACCACCAAGACCGAGGAAGAGTTTGTTGTCGAGGTCGACAACATTATCGTGGCTGTCAGCCAGTATTCCGACTTCCCCTTCATCAACAAGGATGAGGTCGTTGTCTCCAAGGCCGGCCGTATTGTCCTGGACGAGAAGGGCATGAGCTCCAAGCCCTATGTTTTTGCCGGCGGCGATGTGGTCCGCGGCGCAGCTACTGCCATCCAGGCCATCGCAGACGGCAAGAAGGCGGCAGTCAACATCAATAATTATCTTGGCTCCCAGTCCGGCATCACCGTGGGCGAAGAGATTGTCCTGCCCGAGCTGGAGGTTGGCAAGACCAGCGTGCTCAGCGCCGCAAAGATGAACAATTTGCCCATTGCTGAGCGTGTCACCAACCAGAAGGAAGTTGCCATCGGTCTCACCGAACAGCAGGTCAAGGATGAGTGCGGACGCTGCCTCAAGTGCCACGGCACGGCCAAGGTTGATCCCAGCCTTTGCCTGAACTGCTCACTGTGCTGGGAGCTGTGCACCCACGGTGCAATCAGCATGGAGCCTCTGGACACTCCCCATGTTGTCACCTGCGATTACGACGGCTCCGACAGAGTGGAAGAGATCATCGAAATCTGCAACAAGGCATTTCTCCGTCCTCTGGACAGCACCTGCCAGTGCACCAACACGACCGCCGAGGAGATCGTCCGTGCGATCATGGCCGGTGCCCGTACCATCAAGGACTTGCACCGCATGACCGGTACCGGCGGCGGCTGCGGCGGCTACTATTGCTCCAACACCATGTACAGACTTCTTGAGGCTGCCGGCTACCCCCAGACCGATCACGAGACCACCGACACCTCCGATTACGAGACCTATCACTACATCAAGCCCCTGCTCTTTACTCTGCCCGAGGGGGTCATGGATCACGATAAGCGGATCAGCCATGACATTAAGGAACAGAAGTTCGTTCAGTGGAACCTCGCAGAGGTTGAAAAGGGCAATGAGATGTACCGCAAGATGATGAAGGAAAGGAGCGAGAAAAAATGAGCGACGTAAAAATTTATCCGGCAAGAGAGATTAACAATTTCAGCGTTTCCGTTTACAGCAACAAGCCTGAGATGCACGCATATGAGCATCCCGACATGGTTTCGGTCAAGGTCAGCGACCTGTTCCCCGGAATGCCTGAGGCAATCTACTCTCACAGCGGCGACGATCTGAAGCCCACGGCGGACTCTACCAGAGAAGCCCTGAAGAACATTGACATGTCCAGGATCAAGCCCGGTGACAGCGTCAACATCATGACCTGTGAGCACGGCTTCCTCATGTTCGGCGGCCTGCCCTACATTGAGATGGTCAAAACCATCAAGGAAGAAATCGAGAGACGCACCGGTGCTTACGATATCCGTACCAAGGTCGTTATGTACCGTACTCCCCGTGAGGGCGACGAGGTCATTGACTTCTACGAACTGAAGGAGCATCTGGGCGAGGTTGAGGCCGTCAGCTCCTACGAAAAGGGCGTTCCCATTGAGACCAGAATCGGCACACTCTGGGGCCTGGAGAAGGTTTTTGATGCAGATCACCTGGTCTTCGCTTACTACGATGATCCCCGTGAGATCTACGTGAACAACTACTACCGCAAGGCATTCAAGGCCTTCACCATGGACCTGATGCGTCTGGAGACCCGCACCCTGTTCCACTTCGGCTTCGGTTCTCCCACCGGCCATGGAACTGCGGGTATGGTGGTGCCCACCTCCGTCTATGACTCCGACTTCATTCAGAGCAAGTGGGCCTTCTGCTGCTTTATGCGCACTACCCCCAACGGCCTGATGAAGGTCGAAGCCTGCAAGAGCCTTTATGACATGGACATCAAGTGCTCCGAGACCGCATTAAAGTACTATCCCTACATGAACCGCCTGCTTACTTCCCTCAAGGATTATACCATCATTCTTGACGGCAGCCGCTGGCTGTCTTACATGCACTGCGCAGGCATCATTGCAGGTGCAAACTGGAACTCTTACATGGACCACTATGATTTGGAAAACGCGTCCCTGTCTCTGGACCAGTTTGTTGCAGCAGTAATGGATAAATCCAGGAATCCCCTGGGTTGCATCATCATGAACCAGGGCTGGTATGGTCTGAATGTAGGCTTTGTAAAGCGCTTCCCTTCCATCTCCGTGGGCGACGAATTCCGCGCTCTTATGGCACAGGATACTTTCAACTACCGCTTCAATGATTATCCCCTTATCCGTAAGGCTGATGATCTTGTGGGCGCAGTTGAGATGGCTAAGGAGATCACCGGCAACGACATGATTATTGCTTATGATGGTAGCTATGGCTACATCAACTGCACCAGAAGCGCTGCAGAGCAGCTCTTTGCCAACGCTCCCGGCATTCAGAAGCTGGTTGATGAAGAGATGTACCCCAAGTACATGGCACAGCGTGGCTACACCATTCCCGATTACATGAAGTAATCAATATCAGGCCTTGACGGGAAAATTTCCCGTTAAGGCTCCTGCTTAGGACGATATTGTCAAAAAATTCTTTAAGAGAGGAGGAACAAAATGAGTGACAAGCAAAAAAGGCATTTTCTATGATGCAGCACAGACTGTAGAGGACATGAGAAAGCTTATCAGCTGGTTTCGCATTGAAGACTGCAGAACGGATATGGTTCGGTTCGGTAATGAGTTCGCCCATCCTCTGGGGGCGGATGCGCTGAGTATGGACACTTCAGCAGGTATAGCTGCCAGAACCAATATTACCGCTCCGGAGACTTTCCCGCAGCTGCGTGAGGAGGTGCAGAACGGCAGCAAACGTGCTTTCGATCAGGCCAATCTGGACCATCCCGAGTGGGAAGAGTTCGGCTGGTGGGAGGAGTATGACGATATTCCCGGCTGCCCGGAAGAACCCGATGCACCCAAGCTTCATGCGCTGGTACGCAGACTGAGAGAGAATGAGGCAAAGGGACCGTTTCCCACCATCCTGGTCATTCCCACAGGAGCTCTGTTCTTCAACGATATCTGGCTGTTCTCTAACGCAACTATAACCAAGTATCTTGGTGCGCAGACGGTTATCCCGAAATTCAGAAGTCTTGTGGATGCGCCTTACCCCGCAGCCGTGAACGACCTGCACGCTACTTATCAGTGGATGATCGACAATGCGCAAGCGCTGAACATTGATACCGACCGCATTGTGATTTACGGCATGAGCAGCGGCGGTCATCTGGCATCTGCACTGCCTTTCAGACTGAAAAGATACGGTTGGTGCGGCGGTCATATGCCGCGGGGTGTGATTGCGCAGGTGCCCTTCCTGGACGACAGGGAGACTACCCGCCCGATGCGCTCCATCGGAAAGAGCTGGTCCGGTCTGTTTAATCGCGCAGCCAACATGTGCTACATGGGAAATAACTTTGCATCAGGATTTATCGGCCCTGAGGCTTACGCAAACCATGCAACCGTTGAGGAGTGCAGAGGCCTTTGCCCCTACATTTTCCAGATTCAGCAGGACGACTGCGGCAGTGATCATACCCTGGAATTTGTCTCCAAATTACGTCAGGCAGATGTTTACTGCAGCCTGATCATGCAGGGCGGCACCACCCACGCAGGAATTAACCGGCTGAGTGAGGTCAAGGTGGATGTTTCTGAAACCTATCCCGGCGGAGTGGCCGTTCTGCCCGAAGTGCATATGCCCTTCATGAACATCAACCAGGGCAGCGAGTTTGTGCCCATGACAGGGGACGATCCCCCCGCACTGATCGAACAGTTTGTTCTGGGACATATCAAGGATCTGCTCATTCACGACCTGCGCCGTCTGAACAGAAAATAAACGCCGGTAAGAACGACAACTTACCTGAAGGAATGACGATGTTGCTGCAAAACCCGAATTCAAACCGGCTTTCAGCGAAGTATTTAGATGCGAATTTTGATTGAATACTGTTTTCTGTTGAAAAGCAGTAATCGTGACGAACTTTGAATGAAAATTGGATACGAATGAATTTATAACGAAAGAAGAGAGTATATGGAAAAGAAAAACAAACTGAGAGCCGGTAGAATTTGCGTTGGCGCTACAATCAACAGCCTTGCTGCAACTTCAGCATTTGTCGTAATTGCCCTGATGCTCTATGAGCTGACAGGCAAGCTGAACGTACCGTATTCAACGCTGTCCGTGGCGTATACTTTCGCCTATGCAGGAATGATGCTGGCATCGTTCTTCGGCGGAAAGATCATCACCAGACATGGACGGCTGGGTCCTGTAATTTCCACAAGCGCAGCACTGTTCGGTCTGCTGTCTCTGACCTATACGAACAGCGTATGGCTGGTGTACGTTGCCGCGCTTGTTTACGGTTTTGGCCAGGTACTTACGTTCTTCTACATGAATATCGCGATCGTATCATGGTATGGCGTAGGCCAGTCGACGGTGCTCGGTGTGGCCCAGGCCGCAACGACCGTTGGCGCGGCAGTAGTAACGCCTGTTGTTGCTTCGTTGCTTGAGTCCTCCGGTTATACGAAGGCCGGCATTGTGCTGACGGCCATTATTGTTGTAACCATGTGCGTGTCCACATTGCTCCTCTGCGGCGATATGCCTTCCAAATACGGCATGTCTCCGGTTGACTTGGAGAGCAAAAAGGATAAAAAAGCAGCTGCTCCCAAATATGAGGTTTATCAGGCGGCCATGCCGTCCGGGAGAGCCTTGCGGACTCCGGTGTTTTTCGGCGTGGCATTGCTGGGCTTTTGTATCTCGGTAGGCACCAATGTATATAATTCCAACCAGTACCCCATGCTCACCTCCTTTGGAATTGATATGATGACTGCGGCAAGCTTGTCTCTCTTGGCCTTATATGCAATGCAGCAGGTTCCATTATCATTGGCTGGCTCACAGCCAGACTTGGCCTGCGCACGGGTTTCCTCATTCCTGCAATCAGTCTGGTTGTAGTGTTCTTCCTCGGCTTTACGATCGGCGGTATTCCCGGAGCAATTCTTATTGCCTGCTCTGATCTGTTCTTTACTTATTCCAAGCTCAGACAGGGAATCATTTTCAATTCCCTTTTCGGCAATAAGGTTAGCCCGGATTTGATTGCGTGGGACGGCATTGCGGTGTGTATCGCATCCATGTTTGCAGGTCCTCTTGCTGCCCTTATCTCCGAAAAATCCGGTTCCTATCAGTTAGTAGGCTACATTGCAACGGCAATATTTGCTGTTTGCGTCCTCCTTCTGCTCTATCTCACCTCCGATAAGACAAGAGAGCACATCAAGGAGATCGATGCGCCTTATAAGGAAAAGGAGCAGGCATAAACAAACCCTTGGCCTCAGCGGTAAAGTACAAAAAATATAGGAGGTTATTTCAATGGGTAAAATTACGACGGTTCTCGGCGATATTTCCCCTGAAGAACTGGGTTATACAACGATTCATGAGCATCCATTTATGCGGGCAGACAGTGACGGGGTTCTTCCGCTTCCCGAAGATGCCACCCCCGAAAAAACTGCTTTTGCCGTTGAAAACCTGACTTATCTCAAAACATCTACTTGCAGTTGGACACTCAAAGAGTATTTGGGAAATGATGATCTGGAACTGGAAATCAAGGAGCTGCTGGAATTCAAAAAAACCGGCGGTCAGGCTCTTTTGGATGCGACATATATCGGTTGCCGAGTAAATGATTACCCAAATAAAATCCGGGAGCTTTCCAGACGCAGCGGGATAAAGATCATTTGCGGTACGGGCTATTACGGAGACTATACCTATCCTGCAGACTTTGACCCCAATGATTCAAAGGCAATCAGGCAGCGCCTGATTGCGGAGCTTACGGAAGGTATGGAAGGGTCCGATTTGAAGGCAGGATATATCAAAAAAGGCTTCGGCCTTTCCGATGAAATATCCGCTGCAGATATGAGCGTATTTCGCAGTATCTGCGAAGTGGCCGCAGAAACAGATAATCCCTTTGTCATTCACGGACCGAACACCCGGGAAAGTGCTCTTGAGGCGGTGCGAATCGCTGTGAAAGAATACGGGATAAAACCTGAACGCATTGACATGTGTCACATGGATTTCCTTTATTCAACCTACTGCAAGTATTATCCTGATGCCAAGGCTTATTTTTCCGATCCCACGAAAGCCGCTGCATCTGTAGCCGATTTTGCTTCGGAGCTGCTTGATATGGGCGTGTATGTTAACTTTGACGGCTGGGGAGATATCCACGGCTCCCGCCATAAGCTCAATCAGGGCTTTGACTATTGTTGGGGCTTTGATGACTTCTTCCGCCTTGCCGTTGTGGCAAAGCTTCTGGAAAAAGGCTATGCCGAAAAAATAATGTCTGGCCATGATA
>OKRZ01001866.1_pt1 | contig 15991 bp, 12 predicted proteins | sample 1601141 | NCBI WGS metagenome assembly OKRZ01 (sample SAMEA3541524, study PRJEB24748) | human gut metagenome | biome: human gut; feature: human-associated habitat; material: faeces | place: China | collected 2012
AACTTTGTATATTTCTGTAGGATATATTGTTGCATAATATAGATTGCGGAGACCCAGCCGTATATGCCGCATAGGCTGCGGCCTCCGGCTGTATGGCACATAGGCTGCGGCCCCCCGCAGAGGGTAGATCACATTGGAATGTGAGAAAACCGCAAAGGGGCACAAGGCCGCGCCCCTCTGCACACCCCTGGGCCTTTTTTATATAGTGCAGCGATTGTGGAATGCGGAAAGAAACTAACTTGTGCCTGTATGCTTCTGTATCGGCAATTCGACACTGAGCCGAAATGTATCAAACGGAACTTTGTATATTTCTGTAGGATATATTGTTGCATAATATAGATTGCGGAGACCCCGCCGTATATACCGCATAGATTGCGGAACTCCGGCTGTATATGCCGCATAGATTGCGGCTCCCTGCTGTACGCCACATGGATTGCAGAATTCCGCAGACGTGCATCGCACGTCGAGAACCTCATTACAGTTCCACTGCACCCCCCTCGGCACAACGTTTCACATCCAATACCGAAGCATACAGACAAAAGTCAACACCGTATCACACACCACAACCCAAGAACTCCTAAAAAAAGCCCGAGGGGTGTGCAGAGGGGCCGTGGCTTTACGGCCCCTTTGCGGTTTTCCACAGCTTCTCAAAGCAAAAAAACCAGGCCTTCTGCCAAGAAATCAAAACTAAAACCAAAAACCAACCACACAATAAACAAAGAAAAAGAAAATCACAAAGAAAAATAAAGAAAAAGAATAAGAGAAAAAATAAAGGAGAAAAAGCATGAAAAATCTGGAACAGTTTTTCGACATCATAGTAGTAGGCGCCGGCCACGCAGGCTGCGAAGCATCACTGGCATGCGCCCGCTTAGGGCTCAACACAGTCATGTTCACAGTCAGCGTAGACAGCATCGCCCTTATGCCCTGCAACCCCAACGTAGGCGGCAGCTCCAAAGGGCATCTCGTCCGTGAGCTGGATGCTCTCGGTGGGGAAATGGGTAAAAACATAGACAAAACCTTCATCCAGTCCAAAATGCTCAACCAGTCCAAAGGCCCTGCAGTCCATTCCCTTCGTGCACAGGCCGATAAACAGGCCTACAGCACAGAAATGAGAAAGACACTGGAAAATACAGAGAACTTAACCATCCGCCAGGGTGAAGTGACCGAGCTTCTGGTAGAAGACGGGCACATCACCGGTGTAAAAACCTTCTCAGGAGCCACCTACCACGCAAAAGCTGTAGTCCTCTGTACAGGAACCTACCTCAAGGCCCGCTGCATTTACGGCGACGTCAGCAACTATACAGGACCGAACGGCCTTCAGGCAGCCAATTATCTTACGGATTCCCTGAAAAAGCTGGGGATCGAAATGTTTCGTTTCAAAACAGGAACTCCGGCCAGAATCGCCGGAAACACCATTGATTATTCTAAGATGGAAGAGCAGTTCGGAGATGAAAGAGTCGTACCGTTCTCTTTTTCCACAGACCCGGAAGCTGTACAGATCGAGCAGAAATCCTGCTGGCTGACCTATACAAACGAAAAAACACACGAGATCATCCGTGCAAATCTGGACAGATCCCCCCTTTATTCCGGAATGATCGAAGGAACCGGACCACGTTACTGTCCGTCCATTGAGGATAAAGTAGTTCGTTTTGCAGACAAAAAACGCCATCAGGTATTTATCGAACCGGAAGGTCTTTACACAAATGAAATGTACATCGGCGGAATGTCCAGCTCCCTGCCGGAAGATGTTCAGTACGAGATGTACCATTCTGTACCAGGTCTGGAGAACGCCAAGATTGTAAAAAATGCCTACGCTATTGAGTATGACTGCATCAATCCGCGCCAGCTCTATCCCACACTGGAATTCAAAAAGATCAAGGGCCTTTTCAGCGGCGGACAGTTTAACGGAAGCTCCGGATATGAGGAAGCAGCCGCTCAGGGCCTCATAGCGGGAATTAATGCGGCTATGGAGGTAAAAGGCCGGGAACAGCTGATTTTGGACCGCTCAGAGGCATATATCGGCGTTCTCATTGATGATCTGGTAACAAAGGAGAACCATGAGCCATATCGAATGATGACAAGCCGTGCTGAGTACCGTCTGCTTCTCCGACAGGACAACGCAGATCTCCGCCTTCGCAAAAAAGGCTGGGAGGTCGGCTTGATCGATGATGAGACATACCATAAATTACAGGAAAAAGAGCGTCGGATCCAGGAAGAGATCGAGAGAGTGGAACATGCAACCGTAGGTGGTTCTGCAGAGGTACAGAGCCTTCTGGAATCTCTGAACAGTACCCTTCTGAAATCCGGAACCACCATTGCAGAGCTGATCCGTCGGCCGGAGCTTAACTATAAGGTGCTTGCACCCATCGATAAAGAAAGACCGGAGCTTCCGGAAGATGTATGTGAGCAGGTAGAGATCAATATCAAATATGATGGCTACATCCGCCGCCAGATGAAGCAGGTAGAGCAGTTTAAGAAACTGGAGCAGAAAAAGCTTCCGGAAGACATTGATTACGAAGATGTAGGAAGCCTCCGCATTGAGGCACGCCAGAAGCTGGAAGCCTACAGACCGGTGTCCATCGGCCAGGCGTCCCGTATCTCCGGTGTATCCCCGGCTGACATTTCCGTGCTTCTTGTATATCTGGAAAGCAGATCCGGACATAAACACGGATAATACAACGAATAACAATAAAACACAGAAAATAAGAGAGGAAGCTGCATGTACAATTTAGAAATCCTGGAAAAAGGCTGCGAGGAGCTTGGGATCACACTCAGTGACACGCAGAAAAACCAGTTTATCCGATTCTACGAATATCTTGTAGAAAAAAACAAAGTCATGAACCTCACCGGTATCACAGAATTTGACGAGGTTCTCGTGAAACATTTCCTGGACAGCCTTTGTTGCGTCAAGGCTGTAGATATGGGTAAGATAAAAACCGTTATGGACATCGGAACCGGCGCCGGATTCCCGGGTGTTCCCCTGAAGATTGCCTTCCCGGAGGTGGAAGCCTGCCTTCTGGACTCCCTCAATAAAAGAGTAAAATTCCTGGAAGAAACCTTTGCGATCCTGGGCCTGGAGGGGATTTCCGCCATTCACGGAAGAGCTGAAGAATATGCAAAAAACAAAGCCTATAGAGAAAAATATGATCTCTGCGTATCCAGAGCAGTATCCGGACTTGCAACCTTGTCTGAATACTGTCTCCCGTATGTAAAAGTCGGAGGGCTTTTTGTCTCCTATAAATCCGGTTCTGTAAAGGAAGAAGCAGAAGCAGCAGAGAAAGCAGTAAAGATTCTTGGTGGAAAGATCAGGGATATTCAGTACTTTGACCTTCCGGGATCTGAGATCGGCCGCTCCCTGGTCATTATCGAGAAGGTAAAGAACACCCCGGGCAAATATCCGAGAAAAGCCGGAACACCGCTCAGAGAGCCACTGGCATAAGATACCTCCTGTCGAACAAAGGCAAAATCTGTCCGACAGGAGATTTCTTTGTCCGGGAGTTTCACAAAATTATCACAAATTTATCCTACTTTTATCACAAATTACTTTTACACTATAATCCGATAGAGATGCCCCTGGATTTCCCCCATTCTCTGTTTCATCCAGGGGCATTTTCTATTGGTATTGAAAAGACGCCAGAGTCAAGGGCTTCAGTTTCAGGACCTTTTGCCTCTGGCATCTTATAAAATGGGAAATCGATAATTAAAAAAAGTATTTCCCTGAGAATAAAAGGAGGAGAGTAAAGTGATCGAAGTAAGTAATCTGGTCAAAAAGTATGGCGATCATACTGCAGTTGACCATCTTTCCTTTCAGATCGAAAAGGGGAAAATTTACGGATTCCTGGGCCCCAACGGTGCAGGAAAATCAACAACTATGAACATGATCACAGGATACATTGCTTCCACAGAAGGAAAAGTGATGATCGATGGTCATGATATTCTGGAGGAACCGGAGGCAGCCAAGAAAAGTATCGGCTATCTGCCGGAAATGCCGCCGCTCTATTTTGACATGACTGTTCTTGAGTACATGAAATTTGCGGCTGATCTGAAAAAAATCCCAAGAAACCAAAAAGACAAGCAGATAAAAGAAGTCATGGATATGGTAAAGATCACAGACATGAAAGACCGTCTGATCAAAAACCTTTCCAAAGGTTATCGCCAGAGGGTGGGCCTTGCACAGGCGATCCTGGGATATCCGGAAGTGATCATCCTGGATGAGCCGACAGTAGGACTTGACCCGAAGCAGATCATCGAGATCCGTGACCTGATCAAAGGCCTGAAGCAGAAGCACACGGTTATCCTAAGCTCCCATATCCTTTCCGAGGTAAGAGCAGTGTGTGATTATGTTCTGATCATTTCCCATGGAAAGCTGGTAGCCAGCGATACACCGGATAATCTGGAACGTCTGGCAGCAGGCTCCAACAGCCTACTTATGAAGGTAAAAGGCGAGAAAGACACGATTCGAAAAGCTCTGGAAACGATCGAAGGCGTAACCGGGGTGGAAATGTCCTATGACAGCGATGAAAAATTGTGGAAAACAAAACTTTCCATTCAGGAAAATGTGGATATCCGTGAAAAAGTCTTCTACGCTATGGCAAAAGCGAATTGTCCGATCTACGAGATGCAGGTTAAGAGGGTTTCCCTTGAGGATGTATTCCTTGAACTTACCGAAGGAGAGAAAAAATCCGCCGGAAAACCGGAAAGCTCACAGTGGAAACCGGTAGAAGACAGATCATCGGAAGAAGAAAAAACTCAGGAAGAAAAAAACGGGGAACCAGAGAAGGCTTCTGATGAGAAAGAGGGGGATCAGTCATGACAGCGATTTTTAAAAGAGAACTGAAAAGCTATCTGACCTCCATGGTTGGATATCTCTTCATATTTTTTGTCCTGGTGCTGACCGGAATTTATTTTTCCGCATATCAGCTTTCAGGCGGCTATTCAAAATTTGAAACTACCTTAAGCGCACTGACCTTTGTGTTCCTGATCGGTGTGCCGATCCTTTCCATGCGTGTACTTGCAGAAGAGCGCAAGCAGAAAACGGATCAGCTTCTTCTGACCGCACCGGTATCTGTATGGGATATCGTATTTGGAAAATATCTTGCACTGGTAGCTGTGTTTGCCATTCCGGTCGTGATCATGTGCGTTTATCCGCTGATCATGAGTAAGTTTGGAACGATTTCCTATGCTTCCGCATACACCGGGATCCTGGGATTTTTCCTTCTGGGATGCGCGAATCTGGCGATCGGTGTATTTATGTCAGCACTTACAGAAAGCCAGGTAATTGCAGCAGTACTTACTTTTGTATTCCTGTTCGCCTTCTATATGATGAACGGAATTTCTTCATTCTTTTCACAGACCTCCATGTCAACCGCAGTGGCATTTGGACTTCTGATCGTGGCAATCGCTATCATCATTTATACCATGATCAAAAATGTCCTGATCTCTGTAGTGATCGGAGCTGTGGGAGAGATTGCCCTTGTGATCGTATACGTTGTAAAATCCAGTATTTTCCAGGGTGGTATCCAGAAGGTGCTGAACGTATTTAACCTGAGCGGACATTATGATAATTTTACAAACGGCGTGTTTGACGTGACAGGAATCGTTTATTTTATTTCTGTTATTGCGATCTGCCTGTTCCTTACCATGCAGTCCATTCAGAAGAGACGCTGGAACTAGGGGGTGAAGGGAAATGAAATTCAGTGAGAAATTTAAGAAAAATAAAGGCGAGGCAGCCGTACCGGAGACCGCACAGGACTCCGGCAAAAAGAAACATAAACCGGATCCGAAAAAGCTGGTAGGCACCATCAGCAAAAAACATATCAAAAATGGTTCCTACAGCATGGCTATGGCAGCAGTCTTTATCGTGATCGTGGTTGTGATCAATATGATCGTCGGTGCGATCCCATCCAAATATTCACAGCTGGATGTAAGCTCATCCAAGCTTTACACCATCGGTGATGAAACAAAGAAGGTACTGAAGGCACTGGATAAGGATGTTACCATTTATCAGATCGCGGCAAGCGGTTCTGAGGACGACACGATCTCCAATCTGCTTTCACGTTATAAAGATGAGTCCAAGCATATTAAAGTTGAGGTGAAAGACCCTGTTGTAAATCCGAAATTGCATCGGAATATACAACCGATGATCTTGCGTCAAACAGCCTGATCGTAGTCTGCGGCGACAGAAACAAGGTTATCAATTACAACGATATGTATTCCTCTTCAGTAGACTATAATACCTGGCAGCAGACTACTACCGGATTTGATGGAGAAGGACAGATCACAAGTGCGATCGGTTATGTAACATCCGAGGATCTTCCAATCATGTATACCTTATCCGGACACGGAGAAAAAGATCTGGATTCCAGCTTTAAAGAAGATATCCAGAAAGCAAACATTGATATTAAGGAGCTGAACCTTCTCACAGAGGGAAAGGTTCCGGATGATGCAGACTGCCTGATGATCGTATCTCCGACCAGCGATATTTCCGAGGAAGAAAAAACAGAGCTCCTGGATTATCTGGAGGCAGGCGGAAAAGCTATGATCTTCTCGGATTATACACAGGATGATCTGCCGAACTTTGATGCGGTTCTTGAAAATTATGGTGTAAAGTGTGCAGAGGGAATCGTATTTGAGGGTGATAATCAGCATTATGGAATGCAAATGCCATATTATCTTGTACCAACAGTCAACAGCACAGATGCAAGCTCTGAGACAGCTTCTGCAGGCTCCTATGTACTGGCACCGTATGCACAGGGCATTCAGAAAACAGATGATGTAAGAGATACCGTAACCATCGACAGTATCCTGACAACCTCTGACAAGGCTTACTCCAAAACAAATATGCAGAGCAGCAATATCGAAAAGGAAGACGGAGATGCAGACGGACCGTTTGATCTTGGTGTTGCCATCACTGAGAAACTGGATGATGATAAGGAAACACGGATTGTTTACTACTCCACAGCAAATCTGATGGAGAGCCAGGTGAACCAGATGGTATCCGGCGGAAATGAAAAGCTCCTTCTGGAGTCCTTGAATTGGATGACCAGCACGGACGACAGTAATTCCGTTTCTATTCCATCCAAGAGCCTTGAGTCCACAAGTCTGACAGTAACCGATTATGATGCAGCCTTCTGGAAGATCTGTACCATTGGTCTGATCCCGGGAGTGTTCCTTGTTGCAGGATTCCTGATCTGGCTCAGAAGGAGAAAAGCATAATGAAAAAATCGACCAAACTTGTTTCAGCAGTTGTTGTTCTGGCAGTTCTCGGCGGCGTTTATGTGGGACTGAGCACCTATGTATCCAAAGAAGAAAAGTCAGAGAGCAGCAGCGAAGAGGAAAGCAAAACAGAAGTGTTTTCCGTGAAAACGGATGACATTAAATCTCTGGAATTTATCGTAGACAAGAAGGAAGTGACCTTTGAGAAAAAAGATGATTCCTGGGTGAAAAAGGATGAGACTGCTTTTCCTGTAAATCAGACAACTCTGGATTCTGCAGCTTCCGCCATCAAAAAGGTGGAAGCGGACAGAGTCCTGGAGGATGTGGAGGATCTTACGGAATACGGACTGGATTCTCCATCGAACACAGTAACCGTTGATACCGCTGATGGGACAACGAAGCTTAACATCGGAGATGAGAATACGTCTACGAATCAGTATTACATTTCCAAGGATGATGATGACAGCACGGTATATGTAGTGGCAGCGGACACAGTGTCTCCGTTTATGAATTCCCTTTACGATTATGCACAGGGAGAAGATTTCCCAACAATTGATTCTTCCACAGTGAAAAAGGTCCAGGTCAGCGAGAATAAAGATTCCTATGTCCTGGAAGAAAATTCCGACGGAGCTACCTGGAATGTTTCCAGTGACGGAAGCAGCGATAAAGAGTCTGCCGATACAACGGCAGCAGGAAATGTAACCTCCGGACTTGGAAGCTTTGCATTTGACCAGTTTGTAAACTACAATGCAGAGGATCTTTCCCAGTATGGCCTTGATAAGCCCTATGCGACGATTACAGTGGATTATCAGGAAGAGGTGAAGAATGACGGCACAGACAGTACAGAATCCGGAGAAAACGATTCTACGGCCTCTGAGAGCGATTCTGAGAGCAGCGACACTACTGACACGGACAGCAGCTCAGAAGATGCAGACAGCAAGACAACCACAGTGGATAAACAGCTTGTCATTTACGTTGGTGATGAGGCAGGAGATGGCAGCAGATATGTAACGGTAGATAACAAACAGATCTATACAATGTCAACGGATACACTGAGTGCAGTTATTGACAAGACGCCGTCAGATCTCTGGTCACTGATCGTCAATTATCTGTCTGTAAAAAATCTGGATCAGCTCCAGGTTACTTACGGTGAAACAACAAGTACTGTAAATGTTTCACGTGAAACATCCACAGATGATGACGGAAACGAAAAAGAAACAACAACCTATCAGCTGGATGGTAAGGAAATAGAAAGTACAACCTTTACCACCTTCTACAACAAGCTGATAAACATGGCAGGACAGAAGAGACTGACAGACGCTTATACACCGGCTGCAGATCCGGAGATGACCGCTGTATTCACAGACTCTGACAAGAACCAGACAACCGTTACCTTCTACACATATGACACAAACTATTATGCAGCTGTCGTTGGAGACAAGGTATTTCTTGTAAACAAAATGACAGTAAAAGAAATGTTCAATGCATATGAAACCATGGTAAACGGTGAAACAGAGACAGAAGTCACAGCAACACCAACAGCTGAGGCGGAAAAATAAAATATTAAGAAAATAAATAAAAACACCTCGGAGATCCGCAAACAATAAGGTGATCTCCGAATATCCGTTTGATGATCAGATATTCGGAGACACCACATAGATTAGGATTTTCCGGGGTGTTTTTATGTCGCTATTATTTTACGGTCCTTACAGATGAATAAGGTCCGTATATTTTTTTACCGTTTGTGATGCAGTATGCACGGATACAGTATTTGGTTGCGGTGCCTGGCTTTTTATCGGTGTAGGTTGTATTTTTTGTATTGCCGATAGCTTTCCAGGTTTTACCATGAAGACGGTAAATGGTGTAGCATAGGTGATGATTCCGTCTGTTTTTGCGGTCAGTGGATTAGATGCATACCAGGTTGCCTTTCCATTGAAAACCGCAGGCTTGCAGTCAGAAAGAGCTCCGGTTTGTGAGTAGATCTGAGAAGTCATATTGCCGCTTCTTCTGAATCTGACAGGAGTGTTTCTGAACTGAAATCTGCTGCATAGGTCAGGCACGGTGTACTGGCGATCATGGCAGCGGAGATCATAAGGGATAGCAGTTGGGTTGTTCTCTTTTTCATAGATTTCCTTCTTATGTATGCGTGAATTTTTGGCTGCAGGTAAGTCTCTTATGTATGCGTGAATTTTTATGTTGCAGGTAAGTCTCTTATGTATGCGTAGATTTTATGTTGCAGATAAGTCTCTGTAATTGTCGCAGCTTGCTTTGCGTAACTGTGCAGGGATTTACCTGATCAGATCTAAGCAAATGAGGATGCTTTTATCCGCTTGATTTTCTGTAGCTGCTATAATTGTAGCGTAGAGAATTGGTGGAGACAACATAAAAAAACTGTACAGAAGCTCAGATGAGATTCTGTACAGTTTCAATTTTTCTATATCTAACAGAAGGTTCGGGGGAGCTTCTGTCAGTAACTAAGTATTATGCAAGACCTCTTTCTTCCAGCCAGTCGAAGAGAACAACTTTTTCTGCTTTCTTTCTCTTGGTCATGTGATTGAACTGAAGGATCGTCAGGATTGTGAAGATCACTAACAGTGCAACCATTACAATAATGGAAGTGGTAATGCTCCGGCCACCGCTGATCGTTGCACGGAATGCGTCGACCGTATAAGTAAACGGAACGTATGCATGGATCTTTGCAACGAATGAAGGTGAAACCTCAACCGGATAAGTTCCGGCAGATCCTGCAAGCTGAACGACCATGAATACCAGCATCAGGAAGCTTCCTACTTTACCAAGAGTAATGTTGAAGAAGTACATGATAGAGGTAAAGGTCATTGATGTCAGGCAGGCGAAGAGTACGGTTTTGCCCATCTCTGCAGGTGTGAATCCGTTAAATGCACGTAACAGCAGGATCAGGCAGATTCCCTGAAGGATCGCTACCGGATAAAGGACGGAAGCCTTGCTTGCCCACCATGCGAAACCGGATTTCAGTTTGCCCTTATACTGAGCCAGAGGATACATCAGGCAGAATGCCAGTGCGCCGACCCAGAGGCCAACAGACATCATGTAAGGTGCCATTGCGTGTCCGTTATTCGGGACATCGGTAAGTTTTGTTTCATCGCTTACAACAGGAGTTGCGAACATTTTGATCGTTTCATCACTTGCTGAATTGTCTTTTACAGTGGTAGCTCCATCGCTGAGGCTTGTGGTCAGTGTCTTGGAACCGTCCTTCAGTTCTTTCATACCGCTTCCAAGCTTCTTGGAGCCATCATACAGCTGAGAGGAACCGCTCTGAATCTGGGCAGCGCCATCTGCAAGCTGTTTTGCACCATTGTTAAGTGTGCTGTTGTTGCTTACAAGCTTCTCGGTACCGCTGAGAAGTGTTGAGGTACCGTTTGCTAATGTCTTAGTACCGTTTGCAAGAGTAGTAGCACCGCTGGAAAGGGTTTTGGCTCCTGTTGAGAGCTTTTTGGTACCGTCTGTAAGAGCGGAGCTGTTTTCGGAAAGCTTAGCAACACCATCGGTGTAGGTTGTGATTCCGGTTGTCAGTGTTCCGGAACCATCGGCTAATGCTTTTGTTCCATCTGCAAGAGTAGCAGCACCGCTGGAAAGAGCATTGGCTCCTGTTGCCAGTTTCTTGGTGCCGTCTGTAAGAGCAGCACTGTTTTCGGAAAGCTTAGCAATACCATCGGTGTAAGTTGTGATTCCATTTGTCAGTGCCTTAGAACCATCTGCCAGCTGACCTGCACCGGATTTGATATCCGGAAGTGCGTTAGTGATCTGCTTGCCGGCTGTTTTCAGATTCTTTGCACCGTCATTGAGCTGCTTATCATAAGATGTCAGTTGGTCAAATCCATCGTTCAGAGCTTTGATTCCTGTTGCTGCAGCCGGGAAGGCTTCGACTGTGCCGTCTTCCAGAGACTGAAGTCCTGCGGAAACGTTCTTGGTTCCTGTGTTTACAGCCTGTGCACCCTGATACAGCTGGGTAACACCTGCAGAAAGCTGAGCGATCAGATCTGTAGGAAGCTGACTTGTAGCTGCAGATAAATGCTCTGCACCTGCGCTCATGGTTGTTGCACCTGCACTCATCTGGTTTGCACCATCTGTCATGGTTGTTGCACCCTCAGAAAGTGTGCCGGCACCCTGAGTCAGTCCTCCGGAGATCTGAGTCAGTCCGGAAGCTGCTTCGTTAAGCTTGGAAGCAACAGTATTCAGGTTTTCCTGAGTAGAAGAGAGCTGACCGGATACACCAGCTGCAAGCTGTGAAACCTGATCAGAATAGCTGCTCATGTAAGAACCGTCCACGCCAGTCATTCCACCGGCTACGCTGTTTAAAGCGTTGATCACATCATTCAGAGCTGCTGCGGAAATGGTTCCGTCCTCAGAAGCGGTTGCCTGAATCGCCTGAAGCTGTGCTGCTAAATCGGTCATTGTCTGTCCGGCAGTACCAATCTTGGTATTTGCATCAGTAAGTGCTTCCGTTGTCTGCTGTCCGTATCCTGTAAGGATGCTGCTGACCTGATCACCTACCTGTGAGAACTGTGTGCCTGCATTCTGGAGAGCAGGGATCAGACTGTCTGTGATACTGCTGCTGGTCTGACTTGTGATGCCTGCGGCCTGAGTGATATATCCGGCTGCGTTGTTGATTCCGTCTGCGGCATTGTTCATACCAGCTGCAGCACTGTTCATACCAGCTGCGGCTGTGTCCATACCATCCTTTGCGGAAGTAAGGCCGGCTGCAAGCTTGTTGATGGATTCCTGTGTTGTTCCCTCTTTCAGAGCAGAAACCTTATCGTTCAGGGATTTCAGTCCGTTTTCCAGCTGCTGTGTTCCGGATATCAGTGACTGTGAGTCATCGGTTCCTTTGGTAACACCGGTATTCAGCTGAGAGATACCATTGGAAACTGTTGTGAGTCCGTCTTCAAGTTTTGCAAGCTCTTTGGCACCGGCTGCGAGTTTGCCAGCACCAGCCACATAGGTGGTAGTTCCATCTGCAAGAGTGTCAGCACCAGCTACATACTGTGTTGCTCCGTCGGAAAGAGTATCAATACCTGCACTTAATGCATTTGCACCGGATTCCAGGCTGCTTGCGCCGGATTTCAGTGTATCAGAATTTTTATTAAGTTCATCCACACCAGCGGTGTACTGCTGAACACCTTTATCCAGAGTATCCACGCCGGTTGTCAGCTCAGGAACCTTTTCTGTGAGGGTTGCAACGCCGCTGTTCAGCTGATCTGCACCATCGTCCAGGCTCTTTGCACCATCGTTAACCTTTGCAACACCATCGGTGTAGGTCTTAAGACCTTCGGTGAGACTGTCAGCACCGCTTACGAAAGTAAGAGTACTGGTGGAAAGCTTCTTAAGGTTTTTGGTAATTGTTTTGTTACCATCAGTTGCTGTATTCAGTCCGTCTTCGATCTTTCCGGATCCGTCTGCAGCTTCCTGCATTCCGTCACCTGCTTCTGAGATAGAATCAAAAACGGTTTCTGTATAGGTTTCCGTAACCTTGGAAGCAATGTTATCACGAAGCTTCAGCATTGCTGTTTCACTGAGCTTGGAGGCGATATAGTTGGTTCCAGGGTTTGTCTCATAGGATAGCTCCATTTGCTTTGGATCGTTGTCCATTACAGTGGCTGCGTTTGCGGAGAAATTTTCCGGGATTTTGATAACCATGTAATAGGTTCCATTGGCCAGACCGTCCTCTGCTGTCTTGCTGTCTACAATGTTAAATGCCATTGAGTCGTTGTCTTTCAGCTCATCCGTCATGTCCTTACCTATGCTTAAGGTCTTGCCATTATACTCGACAGGTTTGTCTTCGTTTACCACGGCCACTGGCAGGCTGTCTACGTTTCCGTAAGGATCCCACATGGATTTCAGAAACAGACCTGCATAGATGATCGGGATTACGATAATGGCGATTACGACGATAAGCATGAGCTTGTTACGAAGTAAGCTTTTCCATTCGTTTTTGATCATATTACCTATCCCTTTCTTATTAAATTGTATTATCAAACATAGTTGATTAATCAAACTTTATTCCAGTAATGGCGACGAGATCTATTAATCATATTAAAATCTATTAATAGCTTTATATTCCATTATCAAACAAAGTGTTGATTTTCTTTACGTGATGTATTATACTAAACACATACCACAGATACAACCATTAAATCTTTACTGAATGTATATTAATAGACGGAAATAATGGAAGTGTCTATTACAAATAAAAAACTGCATAATAGACAAAAAGTACGTTATTTCCTTTGAATTTATGTGCAGTTGGTAATATTAAATGCAGACAGGATTCCTATGTTTCAACACAAATATGCAGCAGATATCTGGTATCGTGTAGGTCGGCGTCGTTAACAATTTTGATCTTGTCAATTCTTAACAACAGCAGATATCTGGTATCATGCAGATCGGCGTAGAGAAAGCGAATGCTTTTATTCGTTTGAAGGATGCATTATGCATTGTATGACAGTTGCAGAGTATCGTAAGTAACAGGTGATTGAGGCGGAGGAAACGTGCTTGCTTTTTTGAATTGCAGGGGGAATTAAGATGGCGGAAAAAGTTGACAGAAGAGTACGTAAGACCAAGGCACAGTTGCGAGCGGGGCTTGCCCGTCTTATGCAGAAGAAGAGCATTAAGGAAATTACGGTAAAGGAACTGGTGGAAGAAGTTGATATCAACCGCTCCACATTTTATCTTCACTATACAGATATCTATCAGATGCTGGAATCCATAGAGGCTGAATTGATGGAGGAAATCACGCGTCTGGTGGCAGACTATCCTCTGGATCCTCTTAATAATAAGGAGAGCTCGTATCCTTTTATTGAGCAGATATTTACGATCCTGGATCATAATAAGGATATTTGTATCGCACTTCTTGGAAAGAATGGAGATATGGCTTTTGTGAATCGTATAGAAAAACTGATCGCAGATACAGTGCTGCATCGCTTGTCAATTCGTCTGCCGAAAGACAACCGTGATATTGAGTATGCGTATGCGTTTTGTCTGAATGGATGCGTGGGAATGATCAAGACATGGCTGTCTTCTGAGAATCAGGAGAGTACACAGCATATGGCAGAGCTGACACATAAGCTGATCGATAATACAACACACATGTATCTGGAGCAGGCACTTAGATAAGAGAAATGTCCGGATGCATGCTGTGAGTCTGGTAAAAAATAAAGAGTATTGTTTCACGTTTGTTTGAGGGAAAACTTATGTTTCACGTGAAACAGTACTCTTTTTTTATTGGCTTTTTGTTGGTTTATAGCATTTCCACAAATTACTGCATGAAGCTCAATGGCTCCGAATATGAACAATGTACTTTTAATGCGTTGATTTCCAAAATTACTATAGATAAATTTTGATGCCGGATCATAAGTTGTTTTTACAGGAAAATAGCTACCTGTTCCAGGAAATGTTCCGGATCTTCCAGATGAGGAAGATGTCTGGTTTCCGGGATCACAGCGGTTTCAATGGAAGAATTCAGCTTCTGATATTCCTCTGCAATAAGAGAAGCGGAAGCTTCTTTTTCTCCGGAAATAATATAGATGCATGCATCGGAAGCTTCTACGGCATTATTAATGCTGATATTCAGGTATTTGCCAATGTAGCTGGAATACAGATATTTGGCGTTGGAACCGCCCTTGTGAGCGGATTCATAATAGGTGTCTACCAGTGTATCTGTTACATGGAAGGGATTGTAGAACAGCTTTTCCATAAACAGACTGCTGATGGATTCGCGGGAAGCTACCATATGATAGATCAGAGTTCCGAAAATCGGAAGCTCGATAAAATACTTAAAGAGCTTGTTGTCTTTACAAGGTGCCTGCTTCAGGGAACTGAAGCTTGGTGGATTGACCAGCATGATCTTGCGGAAATGGTCGGAATTGTTACGGTAAGCCATGATCGCAAAAGAACCTGAGAAACCACTGGCAATAACATCGGTTTCCTCATGAATCACATTCTTGACAAAATCACAGAGTAACTGAGCAAATACAAAATTGGTATAAGTAATATCCGGTTTTTCGGAACGTCCACATCCAAGAAGATCAATGGTGTAAACTGTATGTTCGGTTGCGAGCTGCTTCTCTATGGAATTCCATTCATAACCGGAAGCACCTGGCATGATATCATGAATAAGAAGAATAGGGGTGCCATGTCCCTGTTTTGTATAAAAAATCTTTCCAAAACGCCAGTCATAGGTTTTGCTGTGTGGCTGTTCCAGCATATCTTTAAGCTGAGATGTGGCATCTATGAAACGGTTAGCAATATGAATAACACCTGCGGCAGTTCCGACTAAAGCTGCAAGAGTAAGTAGTCTGTGTCCATTTTTCTTCATTAAAAAGCCTCCTGGAATTCGTAAAAATAATCAGGACAGATGTAACGTAATTCAGGTATCTGATCTGATTTTTTCTGAATATTTCTTTGCTTTATTATACGACAGGAACGAAAAATTTACAATGCTTTTGTGGGAACCCTAACCTTGTTATTGTATGTTGACGCTACTGTCCATTCTGTTCTTGGTGATGATCGCTAAGTCGCTGTTTGTTCTGCTTTCAGTAACGCGCTTCGCAATGCAAAGAATTTATGTTGATCGCATAAATTGGTGCAGTATGGTCTCGGGCTTTCTGCGACCTTCGTTCACAAAAAAACTTACGGAATTTAACATTGAACAGTAACGCTCGCTAAGTTGCTGTTCGTTCTGCTTTCAGTAACGCGCTTCGCAATGCAAAGAATTTATGTTGATCGCATAAATTGGTGC
>OKRZ01001872.1_pt1 | contig 15972 bp, 14 predicted proteins | sample 1601141 | NCBI WGS metagenome assembly OKRZ01 (sample SAMEA3541524, study PRJEB24748) | human gut metagenome | biome: human gut; feature: human-associated habitat; material: faeces | place: China | collected 2012
GGCATCAAGAAGTACCAGTGGGTCGCGATCCCGCTGGAGCTGCACGGCACGATCGTATGTACAGGATGCGTTGATCAAACAGGTGCAGCATGGAATTTTTGGATACAGTGATGGACAGGAATCTTATTTTGAAGCTGTGAAAGGATGGCTGAAGAAACATCATGACTGGGAAGTACAGGAAAACTGGCTGGTCAAAACACCAGGAATCGTGATGGCGCTGGCGTTGTCCGTAAAAGCATATACAGATCCGGAAGATGCAGTATTGATTCAGTCACCGGTATATTATCCTTTTTCAGAAGTGATTTCAGATAATGGAAGAAAAATCGTAAGCAGTGACCTTTTCTTAGGAGAGGACAATCGTTATCATATTGATTTTGCAGACTTTGAGAAAAAAATCGTGGAGGAACAGGTAAAACTCTTTTTCCTTTGCAATCCTCATAACCCGGTCGGAAGAGTGTGGACAAAAGAGGAGTTGGAGACAATTGGAGATATCTGCTACAGACATCACGTGATCGTTGTGAGCGATGAGATTCATGCAGATTTTGCTTTTCAGGGAAAACATCAGGTTTTTGCAAATCTGAAAAAGGAATATGAGGAGATGACAATTGCCTGTACTTCACCGAGCAAAACGTTTAATCTGGCAGGTCTGCAGACTTCTAATATTTTTATCCCGAACCAGAAACTGAAAAATGCATTCAAAAAACAGTTGGATGCAGCCGGATACAGTCAGCTCAATGCAGCCGGACTTGTGGCATGTGAGGCGGCTTACAGGGATGGGGAAGAGTGGTATCAGACCATGAAAAAATATGTGGCTGACAATATCGCTTTTACAAAAGAATTTGTGGAAAAAAATCTTCCGGGCGTGAACATGGTGGAACATGAGGGAACGTATCTGATCTGGCTTGATTTTAATGGACTTGGATTGTGCACGCAGGAGTTGGAGGATTTGATCGTTCACAAGGCGAAACTCTGGCTTGACAGTGGAAGAATTTTTGGAAAATGTGGAAGAGGATTCCAGCGGATTAACGTGGCTTGTCCGAGAAGTACGCTAAAAGAGGCACTGGAACGCATCGCAAAAGTACTTCCGGCAGATACTGTAAAATTTGCAAGCTAAACCAGATATAGCAGCAGCCAGGCATCGTTATTGTAACGCAATGCAAGTGAACAGGAAAATGTATCATAACGAAAAGAATTGCAAAAATTTATGAAAAAATAGTTGACAGTAAAGATGTTAATCGTTATAATTCAAATATGAACACATATTCCTATATGATTAGTAGGAAATGAGAGAGGAGACAATGATATGAAACACACAGGATTAAGCACACAGAAAAATCATATGATGTGTTGTTGCTGTTGTCAGGCTGTATGTATGAGTACGGTTTATTTTTCATATGCATTGTGTACCCGCTAAAAATTTGTAACTCAGGCAGGTGTCGTGCATAGGATACCTGCCATTTTTATTTTGGAAGATAAAGCTTCTTCTCACTAAGAACACTATTTTAATTTTGCAAAAACAAGGAGGCTAAATCCTCTCCTCACAAGAGTTCGGATTTTTGCTTCGCAAAAACAAGGAGGCTAAATCCTCTGCTCCTGTAGGAACAGTCGCATTTTGCTTCGCAAAACAAGGAGGATTAACATGAGTGATATCAAATCAAGCACATTAGAGTTAGTAGGAAAAACACCAATCGTAAACGCAAGCAGATATGCTGCAAAAGCAGGCGTGACAGACGCAACCATTTTAGTAAAACTTGAGGCATTTAACCCGGCCGGTTCTGTAAAGGACAGAATTGCATTGGCAATGATCGAGGATGCAGAGAAAAAAGGTATTTTAAAAGAGGGCGCAACCATTATTGAACCAACCAGCGGTAACACAGGTATCGGTCTTGCAGCAGTTGCAGCGGTCAAAGGATACAGAGCAATCTTAACACTGCCGGATACCATGAGTGTTGAGCGTAGAAATCTTTTGAAAGCATACGGCGCAGAGCTTGTTTTGACAGAGGGCGCTAAGGGAATGAAAGGTGCGATCGCAAAAGCGGATGAACTTGCAAAAGAGATTCCGGGAGCCGTTATTTTAGGCCAGTTCGTAAACCCTGCAAACCCGGCAGCACACAAGGCAACAACCGGACCGGAAATCTGGGAGCAGACAGGCGGAAAAGTAGATATTTTTGTAGCCGGCGTTGGTACAGGCGGAACCATAACAGGTGTTGGTGAGTACTTAAAAGAGCAGAATCCAAATGTCAAAGTTGTAGCAGTTGAGCCTGCAACAAGTGCAGTTCTTTCTACAGGAAAAGCAGGAGCGCACAAGATCCAGGGAATCGGAGCAGGATTTGTTCCGGATACTTTGAATACTTCCGTTTATGATGAGATCATTCCAATTGAAAATGAGGATGCTTTTGACGAGGGAAGAGCATTTGCAGTAAGCGAGGGCGTTCTGGTTGGTATTTCTTCAGGAGCAGCTTTAAAAGCAGCCACTATTTTAGCAAAGAGACCGGAAAATAAAGGAAAGAATATTGTAGTTCTTCTTCCAGATTCCGGTGACAGATATCTGTCTACTGCATTATTCAGCAACTAAGAGCGTTTCAGGTGCTGATCGTGAAATCAGCAGAATGAAATCAGTTTGAAACAGCCCCCTCATGGAAAATTTGATAAACATACTCCGTGAGGGGATTTTTATGACAATAGATATTCGCCGGGTGTGCATTCTGTTGTTTCGTATCCGATGCTGTAGCCGCTGGTAGGGCATAGGTTTGCAAAACCGAAGTTGGTGGTTCGAATCCGCCCAGTATCACTCTTGAAAAAAGTGCTTATTTCGGAGAAGAGTAAAGCAGTAAAACTGGCGATGGTTTCAATATGAAAACAGAGAATAAGGGAATGCAGTTTATATTTGTGTATATGAACGAAAAAGTAAACTCCTCAAAATGAGGACTTTTAAGGCTAAAAAGTCCTCATTTTGAGGAGTTTTGCATTTTCGTGGAAAAAAGGATATGATAAATTAAATAGAAAAGATGGAGAAGAGAGTCTCAGAAAATTTGTGGAAAAGGAAAACATAATGCAAAAAATATTAATTACAAATGATGATGGAATACAGTCAGACGGTATCATTCGTTTGGCACGGGCAGCAAAAAAATATGGTAAAGTCTGGGTAGTGGCACCGGACGGACAGCGCAGTGCAATGTCACACAGGATCACACTGCATGAAACGATAGAGTTTTTTCCGGTTGATTTTCCGGTGGAGGGTGTGCACGCGTATGCAAGTACAGGAACACCGGCGGACTGTGTGCGTTTTGGAATTTTAAATATTGTGAAGGAAAAGCCGGACTATGTTTTTTCCGGTATCAATTATGGCTATAACAGCGGAACAGATATTCAGTATTCAGCGACCGTAGGTTCTGCGTTAGAAGCTGCGTGCGCAGGTGTGCATGCGGTTGCGTTCTCCGAGGGTGCATCGGAGTGTCATGAGGTGACAGACGCTTACCTTGAGCGGATGATGGAAGAATTGATGGAACAGCCTCTGGCGTACAATCAAATCTGGAACGTAAATTTTCCGCAGTGTGAACTTGAGAAGCTGCGGGGAATTTTATATGACAGGAAAATTGCAGACTGTGGATTTTTCATTGACGAGTATCTGGAAGAGGAGCTTGAAAATGGAAGAATACGACTGACTGTGCATGGAAATTATAATGAGAATGCCCCGGAGGGAACGGATTTCCGGGCACTTGTTGATGGATATATTTCAGTTGGGAAGGTGAATAATCTACGGTAAAAATGAAAGATACCAAATAATTGCAAGAAATCAAAAAAATATGTTATTTCAAACATGATACCGGATTAATACAATATAATTGAGGCAGTGTATACAAAACGACAAGAGATGAAAGAACAGGCATAAATTCCGGCAGATAATGCCGATTCCAAAATTCTTAAAAGAGACAATCTATGGCAGCAGATAAAAAAGAGCCATAGATTGTCTTTTTTTCTAATTAATATGGTAAATTATATAGTAAGAGTAAAAGTAAGGGATTTTGAGGAGAAAAAATGAAAACGTAGTACACATTATAATCCATAATGTACTGACAGAATTGACAAAAGATACTTCTAAGATGGATGGTTTTATTGAAGAATATAATAGATTGCATGCAGAAGAATAAAGTAATCTGAATATGTTTTACTTGACGTATGTATTGTTTGTATTATAATAGGTAATACAAACAATACATATTTTTTTGACAAGATCCAGTGAGAAATGGATAAGAAAGATGAAAATATTGACATAACGATAAAAATACAGGAGGAATCCTACATGATCATATCCATCAATGAGATGTCAGAAATCCCAATTTATCAGCAGATCCGAAACCAGATCGTGCAGGGGATTTCCGATGGAAGACTATCGCCGGGAGAACAGCTTCCAACCGTCCGCGGGCTTGCAGAAGAGATCGGGATCAATTCCATGACAGTCAATAAAGCCTATAGTCTGCTCAAACAGGAAGGCTATATCTTCGCTGACCGCAGGAGCGGCGCAAGGGTGCGGAAAGAATTTGCGGTGACGAAAGAGCTTTCGGAAAAGTCCAGAGAACTGTTGCAGCAGATCATATCGGAAGCGAAAGTCAGCGGCATGACGAAGGAAGAATTTTTTGAAATCTGCGGGGAATTGTATGAATAAAATACGTAGTGATTTGATGAACAATTGCGAAACTCCTGAAAATCTAAATTGAAAGAAGAGTATGAGGAGTTTCGCAAACGCCAATTACAATCCAGCTTTGAAAGGAGAAAAACTATGATCGTAAACATAATTATGTTTTTCACAATGTATCCGGTTTTATTAGTCCTCTATTTTTGTTTCCGAGGACAGTATCAGTATGCAGATGGCTGCCTGTTTGCAGTAAACATGAAACCGGAGTGGATCAAGGAACCGGAGGTGGCAGCAATTGTGGAAAAGTTCCGCAGAGAGATGAAACAGTATTTTATATTTCTGCTGATCGTTCCACTTAGCAGTTTTCTGATAAAATACATATCCATCCAGCTTACAATCTGGATGATGTGGATATTGCTTGCAATCGCATTGCTATGTCTCCCGCTGGTGCAAGCGAACAACGGATTGAAAAGATGGAAAACGGAACATTGTCTGTATGAAACGGAGAAGATGGAACACCGCATCGAATTGAAAGCAGTCGGAAAAATCAGAAGAGTAAAATTTCTGCCATTTTTCCTGCCGAATCTGGCGGCATTACTGCTTGCACTTGTGCCGGTATGGGCAAAGAGTTTCAATCCGGCTTTGGAAAAAACAATAGAATTAAGCAGTGTAGGGTGGCTTACAATTGTTATGTGGCTATGCGGAGTGGCACTGACTGCTGTAGCAGTCTGGATGGACAGACAGCCGACAGCGGTGATAAATAATGACAGTGACGTAAACCTGAATTATACAAGAGCAAGAAAAAATATCTGGAAAAATTTTTGGCTCATCGTACTCTGGCTGAATACGGCATTTGCGGCAGTGATCCTGGCAGCATCTTTTCTGGCAGATAATATGGGATGGATGATTTTGACAGGCAGCATGGTGTATGCACTGGCAACACTGCTTTTGTGTATTCCGTTAATGAAACAGTTAAGGAAAATTGAAGCAGTCTACGAAGCAAAGCGTGAGCTGAACGATAACATTGATGACGACAGGCACTGGATCTGGGGAATCTTCTACTACAATCCGGCAGACAGGCACAGCATGGTGCCAAAGAAAGTCGGAATGGGAACGACTATGAATCTGGCAACACCGGTTGGAAAAGGAAGTGCTATTTTGGGCGCAGTGGTACTTATGGTGACGATTCCGGCAATGTGTATCTGGCTGATCCTTGACGAATTCACACCGATCCGGCTTGCGGTAGAAGATGAGATACTTTACGCCAAACATCTGAACGTAGATTATGAGATTCAGGTGGAAGATATAGAACATGTCGAGAAGATCACAGAGCTTCCGTCCTGGAGCAAATCAAGCGGAACAGCGATGGATACGTTGGAAAAAGGAACATTTTTTATAAGAAATGTTGGGAAATGCGAGGTCTTTTTAAACCCGGAAAACACAGAATTTCTGCATTTTTCCGCAGATGGAACAGACTATTATATGAGTGGATCTGACGATGCGCAGACGGAAGAAATCTACCAGATCATACAGAGCCGGGAATAACAGGAAGGAAAGAAAATGAAGTATTACATGGCACCGATGGAGGGATTGACCGGCTATATTTACCGTAACGCATATCAGAAATATTTTCATGATATCGACCGGTACTTCACTCCGTTTATCACAAATAAAAAACTGGATTTTAAAGTGAAAAAGGACATTGATCCTGAGCATAATCAGGGTATGGAAGTTGTTCCGCAGATCCTGACAAATCAGCCGGACGATTTTATTTCGATTGTAAACCAGTTGAAGCAATATGGTTATGATGAGGTGAATTTAAACCTCGGCTGTCCGTCCGGAACGGTGGTGGCAAAAAACAGAGGGGCTGGATTTCTTGCAGTACCGGATGAGCTGGACAGTTTTCTTGATAAAATTTTCAATGCATGTGACTGCAAAATCTCCATCAAAACCAGAGTCGGAAAAGATTCGCCGGACGAGTGGGAGAATCTCCTTGCGATTTATGAGAAATATCCGTTATCGGAGTTGATCGTCCATCCAAGGATCCAGAAGGATTTTTATAAATATACGCCACGCATGGAAACCTATCAGTATGCAGCAGAGCACAGCAGACATTCACTTTGTTTCAATGGGGATATTCATTCGGTCGGGGCATACGGGCGGTTACGGCAGACATTTCCGGAAACAGAAAAAGTCATGCTTGGCAGAGGTATTTTGCAGGATCCGGGGCTGGTCGGAGAACTTCGGATGGTGGAGGCTCAGTTTGCGGCTAAAGATACGGGTACACCGGTTGGAAACAAAAAGTGCAATGTAGTGGACAAGCAGACACTCCGCGCATTCCATGATGATATCTGTGATGGTTACAAAGGCGTGATGTCCGGCGACCGCAACACGTTATTTAAAATGAAAGAACTCTGGTGCTATATGAGTAGGAGTTTCACGAATCCGGAGAAGTATCTCAAGAAGATCAAAAAGACGGAACGCCTTGCAGAGTACTATGTGATCGTGGATACACTGTTCCGGGAGCAGGAACTGCAGCAGGAGTGGTCATAGATCAAGTTTCAGATAAATCTCATCACGTTCATCCTGGCTGATTCCGAGATAATGCTGGGTGATGCGGTAGGAGGAATGATTATAAATATCCATTAAAAGTGCTGGCGGAGTTCCCTGTTTCCATGCATGGTAACCAAATGTTTTTCTGAGGGAATGACAACTGATGCAGTCTTCTTGTGTGGTGTGAACTGCGGCAGTTTTGACGATCCGGTATGCCTGCGAGCGGTTGAGCGGTTTTTCGTGACAGGTTGTTTTCGTGAAAATATATTCGCTTTCCTCCGGGGACCGCTCATTGAAATATGCCTGTAGTGCATCCTTTGCAGTGGCATTTAAAAGAACATTGTTTCGTTTTCCAGTTTTTTGTTCGTGGATCAAAATATGGTCGTAAAAGCTTTGGAATTGGAAGTTGTATACAGATGACCATTTTAAAGATAATAGATCACCAATACGGAGTGCGGTATTTAAACCGAGGACAATGAGTGTATAATTGCGGACATTCGGTTTTTCATCTGCATAATACATACGGAATGAATATAACTCGTCCTCTTTTCTGATTGGCTGCGTGGTTCCCATGAGAATTACCTCCTGAAATTCATGATAAATTGTGCAGTTTCTGCACTTTGACATCCACAGTTATATCCCAAAATGACTGTATATACAACGTATAAATCGTGAGTAAATAAAAAAATGCAACATTTCTTACAGAAATGTTGCATTTTCGACATGAAACATGCGGATTTTCATTGTTAAATCATGTATCTGCAAATAAAAATACTTTTCCGTTTTCAGCTGTATTTTTTTAAGGAGCGGTCATACCAAAAAATGTTGGAAGGAAAACAGGTAATAAAAAAATCATGAGAAAATCCGTTCTTGAGAAAATCTGATAAAAAATTTTATTTCAGGGGTAAAGTTTCCGAATGAATATCCGATATAGAACCTGTAAACAAAAAAATGCAACATTTCTGTAAGTTATGTTGCAAAAAAAATCATGGATGTGATTACAAAAAAACGTAAGTGTGCAGGGAGGTAACAGATTGCTCAAACTTTCATTAAAACAGGGTGAATATTTAAACATTGGCGATAAGATCCGCGTGGTATATGCCGGAGGCGCTGGAAATCATATCAGGCTTCTGGTGGACGCACCGAGAGATGTCAATATTGCCCGGAATAAAACAGAAACAAACCCGGAGCGCAGGAAAGATACCTATTATGCTGAGCCGGGAATTTCCAGAGAAGCACAGGCAGAGATTAAAAAGATTTTATGGAATGAACGCATGAAAGCGGAGGCAAAAAGAGATGCAGAAAAGATGAAAGAGTAGTTTTTGCATCACACAATCATCTGGTAATAGACAGGGCACAACCCGGGACGTTCTGTTTGTTATAAATAAGCCCGGGGAACGGATTCCCCGGAGAAAAAACATAATAGCTCATTAAAAAGATGAGACAAGGAGGATTATATTATGGTAGTACAACACAATCTTACAGCAATGAACGCTAACAGAATGTTAGGAGTAACAACAGGACAGCAGGCAAAATCTTCAGAAAAACTTTCTTCTGGTTACAGAATTAACCGTGCAGCAGACGATGCAGCAGGTCTTTCTATTTCTGAGAAAATGAGAAAACAGATTAAAGGTTTGGATCAAGCTTCTTCTAATGCTCAGGATGGTGTATCTTGTGTTCAGACAGCCGAGGGTGCATTAACAGAGGTTCATTCTATGCTTCAGAGAATGAATGAATTAGCAGTTCAGGCTTCTAACGGAACATTGTCTGAGGACGACAGAAGCAACATTCAGGATGAGGTAGATCAGTTAATTACTGAAATCGATCGTGTTTCAGAAACAACAAAATTCAATGAAACATATTTGTTAAAAGGTGATGAGAATAAAACAAAGCTTTCCCAGACTGTTTATAGTAAGCCACAGATGTCATTGGTAGAAGATGCTATGGCAGAAGGATCAACACTAAAGGTAAAAACTGCAATGGATGGAACCGGTAAAACAGAATATACGTTTACGACTGGTTTGAAAGCAGGCTCTACATGGGCTGGAAAAACAGTTATTGCTACTGGAACAGCAAAGGCGGGTGAAATTACACTTGATGATGCAAAAGCTGCAGAGTTAACAGCTATGAACAAAGTAATTACTGCTTATGGTGATGAGATGGGAATTAATGCAATAACACTTAAAGACGGTGATAATGATGTTACTTCTAAATCTCAGACATTCACTTATAATGATAGCTTAAATGTCAGCCTTCATGTTGGCGCAGATTCTTCCAGCGACAATAAGATTTCCATGAATATTGAGTCTATGAGTTCTGATTATCTTGGAATTAAAGGCTTAAAAGTAAGTGGAAAGACTTATTTACAGGCAACAGGTTCTATTGATACTATTTCAGATGCAATTTCTAAAGTATCAAAACAGCGTTCTGAACTTGGTGCTGTTCAGAATCGTTTGGAGCACACTATTGCAAACTTAGACAATGTTGTAGAGAACACAACATCCGCTGAATCCCGTATCCGTGATACAGATATGGCAGAAGAGATGGTTGAGTACAGCAAGAACAACATTCTTGCACAGGCAGGTCAGTCTATGCTTGCACAGGCTAATCAGTCTACTCAGGGTGTACTTTCTCTGTTACAGTAATTGAAAATTACAGCATAAATAACAAAAAGAGCTCAAGAAGCTCTTTTTGTTATTTTAAGGGAATTATTCATTTTAAATTTATTGTAGTTTTTTCACCTCATCTAAAGGCAGACCTGTAATCGCAGCAATTTTTTCGAGTGAGAACTCCTGTAATTTGAGCATGCGTTTTGCAGTTTCGATAGAATTTAGAAAAGTACCGCATTCTATACCATACTTTTCGCCCTCGGAGAAACCAGCTTCATATTCTGCTTTCCGTAATTTCTTCTCTTCCAATTCTTTATCATACTCAAAGATACTCATACTGATGACCTCATTTCGGTTGTGGGTAAGAAATTCGGCTAAAATCCCTTCCCTGATACATTCGTCTATAGCAAAATCCGTTCCACGTCATATCCATTATCTGTCAATTCTAAAATTGCAATGCCTTTTCCATCGCCGCGGTCAGCCCCGGCGCTGCCCGGATTGATAAAAACTTTTCCGTAGCGGTCGTAGTGCGTGAATACATGGGTATGTCCGAAAATTATAAAATCCGCATCCGTGAGATCAAAAGGCAGGTCAGCTTTGTTATGGACAAGATAAAATAATTTTCCATTAATCGGCACGGAGACAAACTCATGCAGGTAGGACGCCCACTCTCCGTGGTCACAGTTCCCACGGACTGCATACATCGGAATGCCGCAGTTTAAGAATCTGTTATAGGTACGTTCATTGTCAAAATCTCCGGTGTGAATGAGATAATCACAATTTTTGATATGGTCAAATAATTCTTTACGGCATACACCGTGTGTATCGGAAACTAATGCAATTTTCATGAATCAGACCTCGCTTCGTTTGTTTGTAATTTTTTTATCTCATCTAAAGACAGCCCGGAAATAGCAGCAATTTTTTCAAGCGAAAATTCCTGAAATTTAAGCATACGTCTGGCAGTTTCAATAGAATTTAGAAAAGTACCACGTTCTATACCATACTTTTCACCCTCAGAGAAACCGGTTTCATGTCCATATTTTTCGCCTTCTGAAAAACCAGCCTCATATTCTGCTTTCCGTAATTTCTTCTCTTCCAATTCTTTATCATACTCAAAGATACTCATACTGATGACCTCATTTCGGTTGCAGGTAAGAAATTCGGCTAAAATCCCTTCCCTGATACACTCGTCTACGGCACGTTCCACGGCCTGATCTAAAGACATATCCGCTGCATAGAGCCGCACTCTGGCAACATACTGTGCATATTCGTTTAATGTATTGCAATGCTGCATTAACTCTGCATTGTGCCCCTCATTGACGTTTAAAACCGTGACAATCAATTCAAGTTTTGGTTCACCTGACAAATGTTCAAATGCAGAGGAAAGTCGAAGCTCTGTACAGTCAGCAATTGCCGTCGAACCATTGTAAAACTCGATAAAATTTGGTGCAGGGATTTTCTGTAACGTGGAGGAGAACAGAGATTTCTTATCCACGAGTTTCTGATATTCACTGCAAATATAAAACAGATCACGAAGAGGCATATTTGGGTTGTAGGTTGACTGATGCTCATACAGATATAAATTGGTATCCATAATAAATGCCAGATTGTTTTTCATCCCCATATAAATAGCATTTTCTAATGTGACGATTTCCAGATCGTCTGGATTATTATAATTGCTCTGGTTTACTGCGTTATAGAGTGAGAGCAGATTTTTCCGGTCAGAAAACAACATCCGAAAAACGGTGTCCTTGTAGTTTCTGTTTGTAGCTGGCATATTGACTGCTGAGTTTCTGGATACTTTGTTATGGTTTCGTTTGTGTTTTGCCATAGGCTTCCTCCTGATTGGTGAGACAGCTCTTAAATAATACTGTCTTGGCAGGAGAATAAATATATTCTATATCTGATTTCTTTCGTCTCCTGCTTTTAAATTCGTTAATGGGTAATTAAAAGCATAGATACGAACGAACAACGCAGATCATTGGGGATAATCTGACGTTTCCAGAATATAGATGGCATAACGCCATAAAGATTTTGTAAAATATGCTTTGGAATATTATAACATAAACATGGGAAACAAAACAAGAATTTTTATGTATTACTTGCCACAGGGAATGACATTGCTGAAGCTATCACGGGTGCTAAAGTGCAGACCGGAGGAATTGCTGGCATATGTGGATTGTTTGTGAAAAATTACCTATTGAAAATATTTGCCACTCATAGTACAATGCAATTGTTATATGACTGACGGAAATAGTGGGGTTTACCACGTGAAGTATAACAAAAGAATGCCGACCGTCTGGGCGAAGAGTCCAGACGTGCGGTTCTTTTTATTTTTAGGGTAAATTTTCCAAAAAATCCCATCAGCATGAGAAAGGAACCACTCATTGTATTTTTTCGAATACTTACCGGAAAAAGCGCGCGTGACTCTTGACAAAAGATGAAAGTTAGGATAGACTAACCATGGTTAGAAAAGACTAACCATGCATCAATCAAAAATCAGAATGAGCATCATAACACAGATGTTATGAACCATGCAAGGCCACACGGGTGGCAGAAGGAGAGAAAAATGCAGACAGAATGGAGAAGCTTCCAGGGCGGAGCCTGGGAAACAGAAGTAAATGTAAGAGATTTTATTCAGAAGAATTATCATCCATATGATGGGGATGATTCCTTCTTAGAGGGACCAACACAGGATACCACCGATCTCTGGGATCAGGTATTAGAACTTTCCAGACAGGAGAGAGAAGCCGGCGGAGTGCTGGATATGGACACAAAGATCATTTCCACGATCACTTCCCATGGTCCGGGTTATTTAGATAAAGAGAAAGAGAAGATTGTCGGTTTCCAGACGGACAAGCCTTTCAAACGTGCTCTCCAGCCTTACGGCGGTATCCGTATGGCAGTTAAGGCATGCGAGGACAATGGATACAAAGTCGATCCTGAGGTGGTAGAGTACTTTACAACACACAGAAAAACACATAATGCCGGAGTATTTGACGCTTACACACCGGAAATGAGAGCGTGCAGAAGCGCACATATCATCACTGGACTTCCGGATGCATACGGACGAGGACGTATTATTGGTGACTACAGAAGACCGGCACTTTACGGTGTAGACCGTCTGATCGAGGACAAAAAAGAGCAGCTGAACAACACACGTACCATCATGTACTCAGATGTGATCCGTGAGAGAGAAGAGTTATCCGAGCAGATCCGTGCGCTGGAAATGTTAAAGAAACTGGCAGAAATTTACGGCTGTGATATTTCGAAACCTGCAAATAATGTATTAGAGGCAACACAGGCTGTCTATTTTGCATATCTTGCAGCAGTAAAAGAGCAGAACGGTGCGGCAATGTCCTTAGGACGTACCTCCACTTTCTTGGATATTTATGCAGAGCGTGATCTCGCAGAGGGAACATTTACCGAAAAAGAGATCCAGGAGATCATCGACCAGTTCGTGATGAAACTTCGTCTTGTAAAATTTGCGCGTACACCGGAATACAACACGATTTTTGCCGGCGATCCTACCTGGGTGACAGAGTCCATCGGTGGAATCGGCGTGGATGGAAGACATATGGTTACAAAAATGTCTTACCGTTACTTAAACACCTTGAACAACATCGGAGCAGCACCGGAACCAAACATGACCGTACTCTGGTCTGTAAAACTGCCGGAAAACTTCAAAAAATTCTGTGCCGAGACATCCATCAAACACTCTGCGATCCAGTATGAGAATGATGATATTATGCGTGTTGTCCATGGTGATGATTATGGAATTGCATGCTGTGTATCTTCTATGAGAATCGGTAAGGAAATGCAGTTCTTCGGTGCGAGAGCAAACCTCGCAAAATGCCTGCTTTATGCGATCAATGGCGGTGTCGATGAGATGACAGGAAAACAGGTCGGACCGAAATACCGTCCGATCACATCTGAATACTTAGATTACGATGAAGTATGGGATAAATACAAAGATATGATGAAATGGTTAGCAGGAGTGTATGTGAACGCATTAAATATCATTCACTACATGCATGATAAATACTGCTACGAAAAATTAGAGATGGCATTACATGACAAAAATGTGAGAAGATGGTTTGCAACCGGTATTGCAGGATTTTCTGTAGTAGCAGACTCCCTTTCTGCAATCAAATATGCAAAAGTCAAACCAATCCGTGACGAGAATGGTGTGACCGTTGACTTTGAGATTGAGGGTGATTTCCCGAAATATGGAAATGACGACGATCGTGTTGACGAGATCGCAAAACAGGTGCTCCACACCTTTATCGGATATGTAAAAGGAAACCATACTTACCGTGGCGGTATCCAGACAACATCGATTTTGACCATTACATCCAATGTTTCCTATGGTAAAAATACAGGAGCAACACCGGATGGAAGAAAGAAAGGTGTAGCATTTGCTCCGGGTGCAAACCCGATGCATGGACGTGATACCCATGGTGCGGTTGCATCCCTGGCATCTGTCGCTAAACTTCCATTTATGGATTCACAGGATGGTATTTCCAATACATTTACCATTGTACCGGATGCACTGGGCAAAGATGAGGCAGCACAGGAGAATAATCTTGTTGCAATGTTAGACGGCTATGTTGTCAAAGGCGGACATCACTTGAACGTAAACGTTTTAAACCGTGACACATTATTGGATGCACAGAAACATCCGGAACTGTATCCACAGCTTACCATCCGTGTATCCGGATATGCGGTCAACTTTATCAAACTGACAAAAGAACAGCAGGATGAAGTGATCGCACGTACCTTCCACGAACGGATGTAGTGCAACAGCTCACACGTCATATCTGTGCAGACAGACTCATGCTTGCATGGAAGACTGTCTGCACAGATAGTGACGGAGGGAGCGCCAGTCTATGAGCAAAAGGAGCTGCGAAGCAGCGGAGAACACCGCAGGAGCGGTTTTGCGAATGGCGCGGCGAGCGATAGGAATCAGAAAAGGAGAACAACATGGGGAAAATTCACTCGTTAGAAACATTTGGCACAGTGGACGGTCCGGGCGTACGGTTTGTCGTTTTTTTTCAGGGCTGCCCGATGCGCTGCCAGTATTGCCATAATCCCGATACATGGAAGATAGAGGATGGGGAAGAAATGACAGCGGATGAGATCATAGACCGTTTCGAGCGCAACCGTTCTTTCTATCAGACCGGGGGGATTACAGCAACGGGTGGGGAACCCATGCTACAGATTGATTTTCTGACGGAGCTTTTTACGAAAGCAAAGGCAAAAGGCATTCATACATGTCTGGATACATCTGGAATTATGTTTCCAGGGAAACATGAAAAGACAGAACAGCTCATGTCTGTGACAGACCTCGTCATGCTTGATATTAAGCATATCAACAATGAGGAACATCAGAAACTCACCGGGCAGTCGAATAGCAACATTCTGGCGTTTGCAAGGTATCTTGATTCGATCGGAAAGCCGGTCTGGATCCGCCATGTAGTCGTACCGGGCATTACGTTCGATGAGAAAGAACTGACGGAACTTGGGCTGTTTTTAAAGACGCTCCACAATGTGGAGAAACTGGAAGTCCTTCCATATCATTCTATGGGAAAAGTCAAGTACGACAACCTCGGCATGGATTATGTTTTAAAAGATACGCCACAGCTTACCAAAGCAGAAGCAAAGGAAGCAGAACGTATCATCCGGGCAGCAATGGAATAATAGCAGGAGCATTAAGTTTTATGTAAAATATTTTTTGAAGAAAAGTATTTACAGATTTCTTTTTTTGCGATTTAATAAGAAGTAGGTATAGAGTTCCAAAGAAGAAAGGATGAAAAAATATGAAAATCAAGAATATCAAAGATGTTGACGGATTTTTTAAAGTTATTGATTCCTGTGCAGGAAAAGTAGAGCTGATCACAGGCGAGGGAGACAGACTGAACCTCAAATCAAAACTTTGCCAGTATGTTTCACTGACAAGCTTATTACATTCAGATGTTGAGATTCCAGAGCTTGAAGTAGTAGCTTACGAGCCGGAAGATACAGAGAGAATCATTAAGTTCTTAATGACAAACTAGAAATGAACAGAAGCTGATCGTAAAAAAGCGGTCAGCTTTTTTTATTAATTTATAGGAAATTTCTCAAATCGTCAGAAATAGTGTATAATAGGCTGGAAATAAAAAATGACATAGCAAA
>OKRZ01001899.1_pt1 | contig 15867 bp, 13 predicted proteins | sample 1601141 | NCBI WGS metagenome assembly OKRZ01 (sample SAMEA3541524, study PRJEB24748) | human gut metagenome | biome: human gut; feature: human-associated habitat; material: faeces | place: China | collected 2012
GTGCAGTTAGTGCTGCCAGAAAGTCCGCCCATTGTCTCCGGTGTGTCGGACATGCCCCGTCGGATTGTCCAAACGTGGAAGAGACACGGAATCAGATGCAAACATTCCGTTGGAAGAAATGCTCACATTTTTCTCCAACGAATTCCCAGTTGCATTTCCACATGAAATCCTCAAGTGTGTTTCTTATAATATTACTTATCAACGCAAAGCATGATATGCTTATTGCGGCAGTTCCTTTTTGCTTTAGGGAAAATTATGTTAGATAAGGAGAGACGAGATGATACAGGATATTTTACCACTGCATCTGCAGAATCAGTACGAAAAAAAACAGCCGGACGATACCAGCTATATGATGATCTACAGGGAGAACAAGATCCTTGTAAGGGAGGGAGAGACGCTTGCCTTCCTTACTTACCGGGAACTCCGGGAGATCTGTGAGACGGCGGGAGAAATGGCGCCGCAGAGCATCTATCTGTTTTCCCTTGGGGAGGAGACGTATTTTCTGACGGAACTGCCGGAGCATCTCACACCGGAAGGATACTGTTTTGAAAAAATGTTTGCGGTGCGGTCGGGAAAGCCGAAGGAGCACATCCTTGCGGCTGCCACGGCATGGCATCTGTACGAGTGGTATCGGGATAACCGGTTCTGCGGAAGATGCGGACAGAAACTCATGCACAACGGAACGCTGCGGATGTTATCCTGTCCCGCATGCGGCAACCAGGTGTTCCCAAAGATCGCACCGGCGGTGATTGTCGGGGTGACGGACGGAGAGTATATTCTGATGACAACCTACGCCAACAGGGAGTACAAACGGTACGCGCTCATCGCTGGATTTACGGAGATCGGGGAGACGGCGGAGGAGACGGTCATGCGGGAAGTGCAGGAGGAAGTCGGTCTTAAGGTGAAGAATATCCACTATTATAAGAGCCAGCCGTGGGGATTTGACCAGAACCTTCTTCTCGGTTATTTCTGTGAACTGGACGGAGAGCGGGATATTGTGCTGGACACGGGAGAGCTTGCGACAGCGGAGTGGGTGCACTACTCGGATGTGCCGGAAGATCCGGAGGGGCTGTCGCTGACCAGAGAGATGATGTCTGTATTCCAGAAAAATTTTACGTCTGAGAAAATGTCTTGACAGTCAAATGAACATACTGTATTATTACAATAGTACAAAGAAACTTAAAAAAAATGGTAGGATTTCCTAAGAATTCTTAAGTTTTACTTAAACCCATTTTTTTTGAGGGGTGATAATGATACAATCACCATAAATTTGTAAAATACAGGTAAGGGAGAGACGAGAATGAAAGACAAGAAGCAAAAAAACGAGCAGAATGCAGGCGCGATAGCAGCAAAGCCAAAGAAGAAAAAGAAGGTGCTGATCGTTGTGCTGATTATTGTGGCAGTTCTGGTAGTCTGGATCGGTACATCCATACATAACGCGACCAAACAGGTGGCGATGGCGGTAAACACTGTGGAGGTGGAGCCGGTACAGAAGAGAGATCTGTCTGATACGATCTCGGTCAAGGGAACCGTTGCCGGAGTCAGCAGCACGAATGTGACATCCAAGGCGGCTTCCGAGATTACCTCCATGAACGTGCAGGTCGGCGATATCGTAAAAGAGGGCGATGTCTTATGCACACTGGACTCCACGTCGATTGAGGAGAAGATTGCGGATCTGGAGAAGTCCATGTCGAATGCGAATGCGGTGAGCAGCATCAATACACAGCAGACGGCGGACGCCGTACAGCAGGCGAAGGACGATCAGACAACGACGCTTGCGGCGGCGCAGAAGACACTCGACCGTGCGAAGGACAGCTATAACGGTGCACAGATGCTCTACGATCAGGGACAGGCGGATTTTGCAACGCTGCTCGCGGCAAAGCAGGCGGTGGAAGATGCGCAGACTGCTTACGATACGGCGGTAGAGACCACCAACCGTGCGATTGAGACAGCACAGGAGGCGCAGGAGCTGAACAAGTACAAAGACACCGACACGACCTCCAAGGATACACTCAGCAATCTGAAAGAACAGCTGGCAGACTGTGAGATCACGGCGCCGTGCGGCGGTGTGGTGACAGCGGTGAATTCCAAGGTCGGAGACATCAATGCAGAGAAGAACGTCCTCCTGACGATTGAGGATACGAGCTCCTTAAAGATGGTTGCAACTGTGCAGGAGGCGGATGTATTAAAGCTTCAGGAAGGCATGGAGGCAACTGTGACCGCAGATGCGACGGGTGATGAGCAGATCAAGGGAACCGTGACCAGAGTGGTCCGTGTGAAGAGTCAGGGCACGACGGGAAGCGACGGCAGCACGACTTCTGCCGGTGGTTATTCCATTGAGATCGCGCTCGACAATCAGGAACTTTTAATCGGAATGGCTGTGAAGGCAAAAGTCATGATCCAGGCAAAGGGAGAAGTGCTGGCAGTTCCGTATGATCTGATCCAGTACGATGACAACGGGCAGGCGTATGTTCTTGTGGCTGAGGCGGACGAGAACGGAAGTGCAACAGCCGTGCGCAGGAATATCACGGTCGGCGATGAGGTGGATTATTATACAGAAGTGACCGGCGGTGATCTCGCAGAGGGAGATATGCTGATCTACGACACGACATTTTCGATAGCCGAGGGACAGACATTTACACCGGAGCAGATGTATTCTGAACAGGATATGGGACTGACAGACGGTACAGGTACGGAGGTTAGCGAATAGTGAGTGAACCAGTAATCCGAATGGAAAAAATTGTAAAGACATATTATGTAGGTAAGCCCAATGAACTGGAAATCCTGCACGGAATCGATCTTACCGTGAACCAGGGAGAGTTCGTTTCCATCGTCGGTGAGTCGGGTTCCGGAAAAAGTACATTGATGAATATCATCGGAGTATTGGACAGACAGACTTCCGGCAGCTATTATCTGGAAGGACAGGACGTCAACGGCATGACGGACGAGGTGCGGAGTGCGGTCCGCAACCGCAGAATCGGCTTTGTATTTCAGAACTTTAATCTGCTGCCGAGAGCCAATGCATTGAAAAATGTCATGGTGCCGCTTATATATGGTGAGGAAAAGACGAAGAATGCGAAGGAGCGTGCGATGGAGATGCTGGCGATGGTGGGAATGGACGGGCGTGCAGATCACAGACCAAATGAGCTCTCCGGCGGACAGAAACAGCGTGTGGCGATCGCCCGCGCGATGATCAATGATCCTGCAATCATTCTGGCGGATGAGCCGACCGGAGCGCTGGATTCCAAGACCGGGCATATGGTCATGGATCTGTTTCACCGGTTACATGAAGAGCAGGGGAAAACGATTGTACTCATCACACACTCCCAGGAGCTTGCGACGGAGACACAGCGTATTGTTACCCTCTTAGACGGTGAGATCGTGGGGGACAACAGGGGAGGTGAGCACTGATGTTTTTTGAAAACATAAAAGAGGCAATCATCAGTATTCTGTCGAACAAGATGCGTTCGCTGCTCACAATGCTCGGCATCATTATCGGTATCAGTTCCGTTATCATCATTACGACGATCGGTGGTTCCATACAGAGTACCCTGACCGCGACAATGAATTCCCTCGGCGGCAACACAGTTTCCGGCTATGTGGAGGCGCGCTATCCGGAGGACGATGCAGACTGGGATACCTGGATTTATCCGGATATGACACAGAGTGATTATGTGTCACAGGAGATGATCGATGAACTGGTTGCGCAGTATCCGGATGAAATTCAGGGTATCGCTGCCGAGAATTATCTTGGAGGCGGGCAGATCAAGGATGAGGCGGATTCCGACAATTATGCCAATGTCAGTGTGGATGGCATGACACCAGAACAGTTCGAGTATATGAAGCTTGAGATGCAGGCGGGACGTAATCTTACCAGGGCAGACAATCTGGGGAAGAAAAGAGTCTGCGTTGTTGCGGATACGATGGCAAAGAATTATTTTGGAGACAAAGACCCGATTGGCGAGACGGTATCGGTAACAATGGACGACGGATCGATCTATGATTTTGTTGTTGTAGGTGTTTACAAATACAATGCGGCACTGTTTGGAAAAGTGGATACGTCTGTCAGGGAAAAGGATCGTTCTACTTATATGATGATTCCGATCCAGACCAGCTTCAAGCTGCAGGGGGCAGATAAGACTGGTTATGAATACTTTAATCTGCTCCTGACGCCCCTTGCGGATGTCAACCAGGCAACGGAAGATATCCAGAATTATTTTGATGAGGTATATCAGAACAATACGAATTTCCATGTGACAGCGAGCAACATGCAGTCCAGCATGGGCATGATCAACACGGTGCTCAATGTCATCACGATTGCAGTATCCGGAATCGCAGCAATCTCGCTGATCGTCGGCGGTGTCGGTGTCATGAATATCATGCTTGTGTCGATCACGGAGCGGACGAGGGAGATCGGTGTGCGTATGGCACTCGGCGCAAAGCGGCGGACGATCCGTATGCAGTTTGTCATTGAGGCGATCATGCTCTGCTTAATCGGCGGCATTATCGGTATTCTGATCGGTGTTGGTGTCGGAGCACTGCTCGGCCAGGCAGCGAAGTTTGTGATTGCCAATATGTATTCCGAGTATTCCAATTACATTATTATGCAGGTGCATCCATCGGCAACTGCAATTTTACTGTCACTGTTCTTCTCGATGCTGACAGGAGTGTTCTTCGGTTATTATCCGGCGAACAAAGCGTCAAAGATGGAAGTTATTGATGCACTCCGCTACGAATAGGCGTGTGCAGCCAAAGATGACAGAAAAAGGGGCAGAGAAGCTTTAACGCTTCTCTGCCTCTTTGCTGTCATTTTGCGTGAAAAAATTGAAATCTGCTGTCATAAAATGTATAATGATAATATAAAGGGAAAATGATCAAAGGGGAGAATGAGTTTATGACAGATGTTTTGTTCTATCAGAATTATACTTATGTAGCCGATATCAGCGCGATTGTGCTCTGCATCATCTGCTGGCTGCTGCTGCATTCTTCCTATGCGGTGCGTGAAAAAAGTCTGGTGATCTTTAAGGCGGGAACGGTTTGCCTGATGATGGCGACGGTCTGCAGTATCAGTTTCCATACAGCAATCACACGGATTACAGAATCCCGGAAGATTCTTATTTATGTGTTACAGGATGGGATATATCTTTTACTGATTCTCACGTTTGTGCTGCTCTGCAATTACTTCGGTACACTTCTTAAGCTGGAAGAGAGACCGGCAAGACTCTTGGGCGCGGTATCCTGGGGCGGCTATGCGGTGTTTGCTTTTCTTGAGATCGGATCACCGTTTACGCATCTGGGTTTTTATATCGATGCAGATCTGATGGTTCATCAGAATTTCTATTTTGATCCGTTTCGTTTTGCCTATATTTATTACTGTATCGTTCTTGTCGTTGTGCTTTTTACGTACCGGAAGAAGTTCGTGCTGAAAATGCTGCGCTGCCTTGCCTATATTTTACTGTTTTCGTTTGGCATGATTGCACTGGAGGCAGAATATGTATCTACATCTTATAGCTGCATGGCATTATTACTTCCCTATATGGGAGTGCTGTTTTTGTTTCATTATACATCTTACGACAGGGAGACAGGAACACTTGATGCTGGTGCGTTTGACAGCTATCTGAGAGATGTGTGGGACGATGATTTTTCTGTAATCTTCATGGGATTCCCGGAAACCAATCTCAAAAAGATACCAGAACTTCCGCGTACGATTCTGACGTTTGCGGAGAATTATTTCAAAACATTCTGCCTGTTCCGTCTGCAGGATGATAAGCTTGCACTGGTGTATCAGAGACTGAGTAATAAAGCGGAGAAAAACGGAAAATATAACATACAAAAAACGTTTGAGCGTGTGTGTAAAGAACATGGACTGGGCTACCGGGTGCTGATCACACATGCAGATGACAGGCTGCGTGAGGCAGGTGAGTATCTGGCGTTGAATGAGTTTATGGAAGAGAAAATACCGGTCGGCGCGGTATATGAGTGTCAGAATAAGGACATCATAGAATATCGGAAGGCATCTTACATATTAGGCGAATTAAAGGACATCAATGCACACTGCGACTTGGAGGATGAGCGCGTCAAAGTGTACTGCCAGCCGGTGCTAAATACACGTACCAACCGGTTTGCCTCGGCGGAGGCGCTGATGCGGCTGGAGCTGCCGGAAACAGGAATGGTATATCCGGATCAGTTCATACCGATGGCAGAGCGGCACGATTATATTCATACGCTCAGCAAAATCATCTTAAATAAAACCTGCCGCCAGATCAAACGCCTGGAGCAGGAGGGGTATCAGATCGACCGTGTTTCCGTTAATTTTTCTATTCTGGAATTCCGCAGAAAGGAATTCTGCAAGGATGTCATGGACATCATCCGCCAGAATGAAATCCCATATGAAAAAGTTGCGATTGAACTGACGGAGAGCTGGAATGAGACGGAATTTGACAACATTAAGAATACGATTACCAGTCTTCAGAAGCTGGGAATCAAATTCTATCTGGATGACTTTGGAACGGGCTACTCGAATTTCGAGCGCATTATCGGCCTGCCGATCGATGTGATCAAGTTCGACCGTTCGCTGACTATTCTGGCAGGGAAAAATGCAGAGTCCCGCTATATGGTTGGAAGCTTTTCCGATATTTTCAAGAATTCGCACTATGAGATTCTGTTTGAGGGTGTGGAGAACGAAAAAGACGAGGATCAGTGCAAGCAGATGAATGCACTGTATCTGCAGGGCTACAAGTATTCCAAACCGATACCGATCGAGGAACTGACACGGTTCCTGGGGCGGGCGGTGTAGAATATCCGGTGTGCATAAAAACTCCGGCGCATCCTGGGGGTGCGGAGGAGAGAAGCAGGGCAGGAGTTAATTGTAAAATGACAACATGTTCCGGGTGGAACTTGCAGGCAGTGGTTCTGATCGCAAAATCCGGCATTTCTAATCCGCACCGCGCCAGGCATCCCCGATGATCCATGTCTTTCCAAGCTTTGAACACTCCACGGATGTGTCCGCAACCCGCAGACAATTTTAGGATTCTTGTGTGTCCCTTGTGGCACTGCTGAGCAAAACATAACCGCGCGAAGCCGATGTTTGAGACGTCATCTGCCTTATTTTCAATAGCAGATGACGACGAGTTTCGGTTCGCGCGGTTTTATATTGTCTGTGAAGCAGTGCCGTTAGGGACACTAGGGAATCCGCTCATTGTCTGCGGTTTGTCGGACACATTCCGTGGAGTGTTCAAAGCGTGGCAAAGACACGGAATCCGATGCCCGGCGCGATGCGGAAGAAATGCTCACATTTTGCTCCAAAGAACCGCCGCCGGCAAGTTCCACCCGGAACATTTTACCATTCTGTTTTTACCTGTCCCTGCTTTTCTCCGCCGTGTCCCCGGGATACACCGGGGCTTTTGCACGGCTATGATTCGACGACCGCCAGCCCCCAGGGAGCCAGTGTCAGGACGGCACCGGCGGCAACCGGGGTGTCGGTTAAAAGATCGGTGCCTGCATTTCCGGTGTGGGTCACTGTCCGCGGTTCGTCCGAATAGTTGAAGTAGTAGCACAGATTTTTGCCAAAATCGTTTGTGCCGCGCTTTACGATCAGCGGAAACTGCGGTGTGTCTTCGGAAAGACCTTCATACCCGTGTCTGGAGAGGTAGGATACGAGCAGCGGCTCCAACAGTTCATCATCGAAGAAAGCGCCGAGGTAGAGGGCGGAGCCCTTCTGATAGGCGTTCTCGGTCACGGCGGCATAACTGCCCCAGAACGGATGGTCATAATGCGCGAGCGGCGTCGCGGTGTCGCAGGTGACAAGCTCCATCCAGTCGTGTGTGAGGGCGCTCCTGCCGTCTGTGGTGGCGATGCGGACATTCTTCGGGTAGGTGAACTGGTCGTAGTGAATGCCAAGGCACCTGCCAAGAAGATGCGGCTGCACATCGTGGCGGATTTTCAACTGTTCGTCGGCGAAGCCCGTGCGGAAAGTGGCGATCAGGTGTCCGCCTTCTGCCACGTAGCGGTCGAGCGCGCCGAGGAGATCGTCGGATGCGGCATAGAGCGCCGGAACAACGAGAAAATCATACGCGGAAAAATCGCGCTCGCCGGAAGAGACCATGTCAAACTCAATGTTTCTGCGGTACAGGGTGTCCGCAAGCCAGCGCATCACGGCATTGTAGCTGTGGTCACCGGTGGTCTCAAGCGGAAACTGGCGCAGCCCCGCCAGGGAGAGATTGTCCAACAGGATGGCGACGCGGTTTTCCTTTTTCAGATTCTTGAGGTGTGTGCCGATGCGCTTCCACTCCGCGCCGATTTCGCTGGCTTCCCGGTAGGTGGCATTTTCGGAAAAATCGTGGGAGAGCACGCCTTTCCAGTAGCTTTCGATCGCATTGTGGATCGAGTGCCAGTGCCAGTACATCACGCTGTTGGAGCCATTGGCAAGGTGGCTGTACGCCTGCAGGCGCAACTGCCCCGGATAGGGGAGCCACGGGGTCAGACCCTGCGCCTCGGTCTCTAAGATCAGATAATTGTCCTTCTTTAAGCTGCGCGCAATATTTCCGCACACAGTGATCTCTGTACCGGTCAGGTCGTCCTGCGAAGGATGGTAAATATCGGCGCCTGCCACGGTCATGCAGCGGGCGGCGTCATACTGGTCGACCTCCGGCTGATAGCCGTAAGAGTGGTCGGTCCAGTCAAAATCAAAATTCTGCGTGATGAACTGGTCGTCGCGTTTGTACTCGCGGATAATGTCCGACTGCCAGGAGAGAAACTCTGTGACGAGGGAGCGCTGAAAACGCTGAAATTCTGCGGCAAGACTCTGGTTGATCGTACCGCGCACATCCGGAAAATCCGCCCAGTCGTTCACGCGGTTGCTCCAGTAATCCAGACCGAATTCACGGTTGAAATCCAAAATATCCGGGTATTTTTTCTTCAGGGAAGCGACGAACATCTGCTGAACCCGCGGACCGGCCGTTCCGTAGCTCTTGGTCTCGTTGTCCAGCTGGAAGCCGATGATGTTCGGAACGTCCTTTAAGTGCTCCATCATGGCGCGGATGACGCGCTCGGCGTGATAACGGTAGCCGGGGTGCGTAATGTCCATGTTCTGACGGTGGCCGTAGAGCTCCTGCCCGTTCGCGGTGACGGCGAGAATATCCGGGTATTTGCGCGCCAGCCAGGTCGGAATCGCGTAAGTCGGGGTTCCGATGATGACGGAAAGGTGATGCTTTGCGGCAGCCTGTACCATGCGGTCGATGCAGGTAAAGTCAAAGACGCCGTCGGACGGCTCTAAGGTGCTCCAGGTGGACTCGGCGATGCGGATGGTATTCATGCCGGCACGCTCCATCATTTCCATATCTGTCTCCAGACGGTCATACGGCAAATATTCCAGATAGTAGGCTGCTCCAAAGAGCAGGTGATCTGTTCTCATATCGGGTGATCTCCAATCTTTTCTAAAATTTTCTATAAGAAGTAGCTGTTTTGCGCATGCTGGCACATAAAAACGTGCAACCGTTTGCGCTTTTCATTATACCATCACAAAAATGGACTGTAAACAGCAGAAAGCACCGTAAATACTGCAAAAAATGAGAGCACATTTTTGGTAAAAAAGGGGATTGATTTTTCCGGAATTGTGTTTGATAATAAAAAAAGATTGCGCAACAAGCGCAAAATTAAGGGAAACTCCGGACGGTAGTACGGGGTTGGAGGTTACTATGGAGAAGGAAGAGAAAAAAGATATTACCATTGCGGATGTAGCGGAGGCGTTAGGGGTTTCAAAGACAACGGTTTCCCGCGCCATATCCGGAAAGGGAAGAATCGGGAAAGAGACCCGCAAAAGGGTTCTGGAATACATAGAGGAGCACGATTATAAGCCGAACGCCATCGCCAAGGGACTGGCACAATCGAAAACGTACAATATCTGTGTGGTGATGCCGCGCGATTATGAAGTGGTGGACTGGAATTTCTTCCAGCGCTGCCTATTCGGTATTCAGGAGATGGCGGAGACGGTCGGATATGACATTCTGCTTACGATGTGTCAGATGAATGATATTTCTTCGCTGGAGCGGATTGTTGCAAATCATAAGGTGGATGGTGTGATTCTGATGCGTACCTTTCTGGAGGATGCACAGATTGAATTCCTACAGCAGAAAAATATTCCGTTTGTGACGACAGGAAGTACGAATTATGAGGGTGTAATCCAGATCGACCACAACCACAGAAGTGCCTGCCGGGAATTGACATCCATTATTTTAATGAAGAATTTAAAGCGGATTGCACTGATCGGCGAGGACGAGGGATACATGGTAACGCACAGCCGTCTGCTCGGATTCCGGGACGCCTATGAACAGCAGGGGGAGACGCTCGATGAGAATCTGCTGTATTTAAGCCCGGAAAACCGGGTGCGCGTCGATCGGACGGTAAAGGAGATCCTGGAACAGAATGTGGACTGCATTCTGTGCATGGACGATGCGGTGACCAGCAGGGTTTTAAAGGTACTGCGGGAACAGCACGTCAGGGTGCCGCAGGATGTGCGGGTGGCATCCTTTTATGACAGCACGATTCTCGAGAACCATGTGCCGTCAATCACTTCGCTTGCTTTCGATGCCAAGGAACTTGGAAAAGTGGCGTGCCGGACGCTCTTAGATCTTGTGGAGGGACTGGAGGTAAAGCAGAAGACATTACTTCCATATGAGGTCGTACTCAAGGAATCCACGAAATAGTGCGCACCGGGCAGTGCGGATTGTGTCGGGATACGGTGCCTGACACGCCGGAAACAGTGTAGAGAGCGGAAAAATCAGCAAAATCGCTCAATATGCGCCTGAAATGTTGGAAAATATAAAGAAAACAGTGGAATATGCTTGGAATATTCGGGTTTATCGGTTGCACAAAAATGATAAATGATTCCGCAAAAAGTTGATTTCATTTTATAACTTGTGCATTTGTGCCAAAAAAAAAGCAAATTTATTATAAAATATAAACATTGACATCAAAACAGGCACGTAATATACTTTAATCATAGAACAACCGATTGCGCAATGGATGCGCAGTACTGCAGGTACGATACGGAATTGGGCATGCGGCGTTCTGAAAAAGTTTTGAAAAAGAAAAGGGAGGATTTTCAAAATGAAGAAAAAAGTTTTGAGCGCATTATTATGTGCGAGCATGGTAGCAACCATGGTAGCTGGATGCGGCGGAAGCAGCAGCGAGACAACAGACAGCAATGCAGCAGCAGACAACAGCGCAGCAGCAGGTACTGAGGAAGCAGCAGCTCCTGCAGCAAGCGGAGACACCATTGCTTTAAGAGTATGGGCCGCTGAGGAAGACCAGACATTAACCAACGAGCTTATTGAGCAGTTTAAGGAAGCAAATCCGGATCAGACATTTGACATTACAGTTGGTGTAGAGTCTGAGGCAAATGCAAAGGATGATATCTTAGTTGATCCGACAGCAGCAGCAGATGTATTCGCATTCGCAAGTGATCAGCTGTTTGATCTTGTAGATGCAGGTGTATTACAGGCAGTACAGGATGTTGATACCGTCTCCAGTGAGAACGTAGCAGGTGCGGTTGAGGCAGCTACCGTAGACGGTACATTATATGCTTACCCGATGTCTGCTGATAACGGATACTTCTTATATTATGACAGCAATGTTGTAACAGATCCGACCAACTGGGATGCAATCCTTACCGATTGTGCAGCAGCAGGCAAGAAAGCTGGAATGGTACTTGCAAGCGGCTGGTACAATGCAGGTTTCTTCTACGGAGCAGGATTTACAACAGCATTAAACGATGACGGAAGCACAGCAATGGACTGGAACGGAACATCTGCTGACGGTATCAAGGGTACCGATGTTGTAGACGGTATGCTTGCAATCGCAACAAACTCCGCATTCTTACCAATCACAGACGGTGATACAGCAAACCAGATCGCAACTGGTGAGCTTGGTGCTATCGTTTCCGGTACATGGGATGCAGCAGCAGTACAGGAAGCATTCGGCGACGGATATGCAGCATGCGCACTTCCGACTTACACATGCGCTGGCAAGCAGGTTCCGATGGGTTCCGCAGCTGGTTACAAGATGATCGGTGTTAACGCAAACTCCGCACAGGTTGGCTGGGCTATGGAATTAGCAAAGTTCTTAACCAACGAGCAGAGCCAGGAGACACGTTTTGCTGAGAGACAGATCGGACCGTCCAACATTGCAGCAGGTGAGTCTGATGAAATTACAGCAAATGTAGCAATCGCAGCAGTTACCGCACAGAACGGTGCTAACGGTGTTGTTCAGACAGTAGGCAGTGGTTACTGGGATCCGACCAAAGCATTTGGTGAGATCATTGCTCAGGGTAACCCGGACGGAACAGATGTACAGACATTGCTGGATAATCTGGTAGAGTCTGTATCACAGCCGACAGAATAATCAGTAGCACGATTTTATAAGAGTGTATGAAGAAAAAAGGCCCGCATACGAAGATGGGAATCGTGAGTGGGTCTTTTTCTTCATCTGAATATCAACAGAACCCAAAGAACACGCAGAACAGGTATGCACTGCGTGCAGCAAAGATACAAGGAGAACGCCGTTTTACAGAAAATGGCGGTTATGGAAAGGCATGGGTGCTTGCATGAATAGTAAGGAAAGTAAAAAGAATCCGGTGGCTGCATTCTTCGGAGCAATCGGAAAATTCTTTAAGGAATTTGGTGAGGCTGCCGCCAAAGGGGACGGTGCAGTGAAGGCATCGCTACTCGTAGCGGGTGCCGGTTATTGGAAAAGAAAACAAATCATCAAGGGATTTCTGGTAACATTACTGGAAATCGGGTTAATTCTATATACGGTATTGATCGGGGTGCCATATATCAGCCAGCTGAATACTTTAGGTACGGTAGAGCGTGCGATGGTGTACAACCCGGAAACGATGAAGAATGAGGTCAATGATTATGATAACTCCCTTCTGATTCTGCTCTTCGGTGTCATCAGTCTGAGCTTCCTCATTGTGGGAATCCTGCTTTGGATGGCAAACGTGAGAAATACATACCGCTTACAGCTTCGCGCTGAAGCGGGAAAGCATATCAATACATTTAAGGAAGACTGCAATGAGATGCTGAATGATAAGTTCCATTTTACGTTGCTGGCGCTTCCGGTTCTGGGTGTGATTATCTTTAATATCATGCCGTTGGTCGTTATGATCTGCATTGCATTTACGAACTATGATAAGAGTCATATGCCGCCAAATGCATTGTTTACCTGGGTGGGACTGGCAAACTTTAAGTCCCTGTTTACCACGAGCATTACCTCCACATTCGGATATACATTCTGGAGAATTCTGGGATGGACGCTGCTCTGGGCAGTGCTTGCCACATTTACGACCTATTTTGGGGGAATTATTCTCGCCCTTCTGATCAACAACAAGAACACAAAATTAAAAAAGATGTGGAGAACGCTTTTTGTTGCAGCTATTTCCGTTCCACAGTTTGTAACATTGCTGTTGCTGCGTAACTTTTTCGCAAACACAGGAATTGTCAACTCATTCTGTAAGAACATCGGTCTGGTTGATCTGCTACAGAATCTTGGCTGGATCAAAGCAAATTATATTCCGTTTCTGACCGACCCGGTCTGGGCGAAAATCACGATCGTTGTCATCAATATCTGGGTAGGTGTTCCTTATTTGATGCTGATTGCAACCGGTGTACTTATGAACATTCCGGAAGAGTTAAAAGAGAGTGCGAAGATTGACGGAGCAAACTCGTTCCAGATTTTCCGAAAGATCACAATGCCGTATATGCTGTTTATCACAGGACCTTACCTCGTAACACAGTTTACGGCAAACATCAATAACTTTAATGTAATTTACCTGCTGACACAGGATATTTACACAACGACCAATCAGAAACTGGCGGCTTCCTGGGGTAAGGAGATTGATCTTCTGGTTACCTGGTTGTATCGTCTGACCAGTGAGCAATACAACTATAAGATGGCATCCGTCATCGGTATCTGCGTCTTTGTCGTATGTGCAGTCATTACATTATTTGCCTTTAACTTCCTGATTAAAGGAGATAAGGAGGATACATTCAGATGATGGGAAAGAGAAAAATTGTTAATTCCGTTTTGCTTCACGTAGTGCTTGCTGTGCTTGCAGTGATCTGGATCACGCCGATCGTGTGGCTGATTGTAACCTCGTTCAGTGGATATGATGGCATGAACACGAGCCGCTTCTTCCCGGAGACATGGTCGATCCGCAATTATACTCGTATGCTCTTTGAACCGGACACGGTATCACAGTTCCCGATCTGGTTTAAGAATACGTTGGTTATTGCCATTTTTGTATGTCTGATTTCAACTTCTTTTGTATTGATGGTCAGCTATGCAATGAGCTGCATGCGTTTCAAAGGAAGAAAAGCTCTCATGAATATCGCAGTTATGTTGCAGCTGTTCCCGGGCTTTTTGTCCATGATCGCTATTTACTTTATTTTGAAGTCCGTCAACCTAACCAACAGCCATATCGGTATGATTCTGGTGTACTCCGGTGCATCCGGACTAGGTTACCTTGTGGCGAAGGGATTCTTTGATACGATTCCGACATCCCTGCGTGAGGCTGCGTATCTGGAGGGTGCTTCCGAGGCAAGAACATTCTTCACGATCGTGCTTCCGCTTTCCAGACCGATCATTGTGTATACTGTTATCAGTTCTTTCCTGGTACCGTGGACAGATTTCGTTTTTGCGAAGATCATCTTAAACTCCGGTATCTCGACAGACTGGACCGTTGCGATCGGACTTTACAACATGCTGAATCGTACTCTGATCCCGACATACTTCTCAAGATTCTGCGCGGGCGGCGTTATGGTCGGTATCCCGATCGGTATCCTGTTCGTTATCATGCAGAAGTTCTATGTGGAAGGAATTACCGGTGGTTCGGTGAAGGGATAAATTGTGAGAAGAAACACTATGGCAGACAGCGCATCATAGGATGCGCAGCCTGAGTGTTTCTAATCTCACGTTAGAAAAATGCAAAAGCGGCATTTTTCAGAGAACTTTTAATTAGAGAGGAAGTATTTCCAGCTTCGCATTAGAAGAATGCAGAAGCGGCATTCTTCCATGAAGTTTTAATCTGAGGCAAAGGCTGCAATGCCTGAGTATTTCCAGCTTCGCATCAGAAAAATGCAAAAACAGCATAAGTTAGGCGGGTGAGGATGCACCAGGCATCTTTTCCATAAAAATGAAAGAAATATAGAAATTGAGGAGGAAGAAAATGGATCAATTTATTTTAAATCTGATTCACAGACCAGAGATGGTTCCGGAGTATTCCGCAACTGTCACAGGACAGGGAAAGGAAGAGGACATCGGAGATAAGGCTCTATTGACAGAATCTCTGGATATTTTCAAGACACAGCAGAGACTCGCACATGAGAATGGATTAAAAGTAACCATTCAGATGACATACGCATCTCTTTTCAATGACGAGGCAGTGGAGATTGCGAAGCATGACCACGACGTATACGGAGACGAGATCGCATTATCCTTGCTCGGACTTCCGTGTGAGGAGTTCCGTGAGAAATACAAGACCAAGGATTTCTGTATCTGGATGTTCTCCATGGAGGACAAGAAAGCCATCGTCAACGATGTGTTTGAGAAGTTCCATGACAGATTCGGATTCTATCCGGAGTCAACCGGTTCCTACTACATGGATGCCGATCTGACTAACTATATCAAGGCAGCTTATCCGACCGTAAAGTGTGCGGTTGCCACCTGCTGGGAGGAAGGCCCGAAAGCTTACCATACCTGCAACAACTCCTGGTACACCTTATTCGACGGCGGCCCATGGGCACCGTGGATTCCGTCCAAGCAGAATACACATGCGCCGGCACACCTGTTCTCATCCCGAACACAGTAGTT
>OKRZ01001928.1_pt1 | contig 15688 bp, 20 predicted proteins | sample 1601141 | NCBI WGS metagenome assembly OKRZ01 (sample SAMEA3541524, study PRJEB24748) | human gut metagenome | biome: human gut; feature: human-associated habitat; material: faeces | place: China | collected 2012
TATATAAAGGAGAATATTGATGAAACTGTTTTTATGTTCGCACTTTTCAAGTGTATCCCATGGAAATAATCCCTGCCGGCCAGAGAAGCCCCTGCCTGATCCGCCACAGGATCCCGCCTGCCAGAAATATAAAAAGCACCGGTAAACAGATTTCTTTTTTTCGGATATCTGTCCAGGTATTAATTACAAGAAGTACAGTCATGCAAATTTTTACACTGCTCATGATCTCTCCCTTCAGCCACATCGTCCGCAGGCACTCATTTCACCGGAAACCTCGGTTTCTTTCACCATCCGTACAGATCGTTTCAATGCGCTGCAGCTTTCCCTGTTATGAAAACGGTTACTCTTTTTTGTGATATATACCACTCCGGCCGGTTCCTGCCCACGACTGCACAGCTCACAGGCCTGATACTTTTCTCCATATGCATTTTTTAAAGCTTTAACCGAAGAGCCTGATATCTGCTGAACAGACAGATTCAGATAACTGCACCCCAATTTTCTGTGATACACACTTCCTGATTCTGTCACATACACCATAGGCTGGCTCTCCACTGTATCCTTTCCATTTTCGTATACCACACCATTCCACGTATGAACCTTTACCGTATTATGGAACCATATTTTAGGAAGCGGGATCAGACCGCCTATGGGCTGATAGGAATATATGTCCGGCAATGTGATCGTTTCTGTACCTGAACCGCCGGCACCATACGCATACATACCTGCTTCCTTTGCTTTCTGGCACAAGCCGGTCAGATGCTCCGTCTGTACCTTGTAAATATCCATAAAAGAAAGCAGCGTGAGCACTCCGAAAAAAAACAGCGGCAAAGCCATCGCCGTCTCCAGGGTGAGACTTGCTTTTTTCAGAAAGGCGCACAGGGATACTTTTCCAGAAAGCGTTTTCCGGCTTATCGGGGAAAGCAGGAAAAAAGCTCTTCGAGAGCGCCTTTCTCTTTTTTGATCCAGTCTGTTTATCTGATTTTTATCTTCTTTTTCTTTCTGAAAAAGCATCCCTGTACACCTCTCTTTCTATTCATACGCATACTGACGTGTAACTGTAAATATTTTCCGTCTGTTTGCTTTTACATCTGCAGACGCTTCCATGGCAGTGATGCAGTGATCCATCTGAAAACCTGGTCTTTTTCCCTTTTCACGTACAGAGCACTCGATCATGTCCATTCCTCTCAGAACTTTATCCTGTTTTCCTTTCGCCATAAGCAGAACCTGAAGATAATCCTCATAAGACATTCCATTCCCTGCATCCTTTCTTGAAGAATCCAGTTTGTCCAGGATATTGGGCAGATTACTCAAAGACAGCTGCCAGTCTGAGGAGTTTTTTATAAGAGGTACATGTCCTCCTGCAAAAAGTTCCCGGACATCCAGAATACTCTCCGCAAATGCCCAGCAAAAGATCAGTGCCGCTTCGATCACTGCTGCCGCCGGTGGGATCAGAAAACCTGATGCAATCGCCAGCGCCAGTGTTTCGACCTGTATCCGTTTTCCACCATCTGAAAGCAGATACGCCATGTTAACCCCCTGACGGATCACCAGAAGTTTTCCTGCCACGGACTTCAGATTTTCCCGATCACTGTTCTTCCCTCCAAGAATATATTCCACCTGATAATTCAACCCTGCCGCTGCCGGTCTTCGATAATTTCCCAGTTTCTTTAGCAGATACTGTCCAAACAATATTCCGGACGTATACGAATTATCGGATCGTATATCCGTATCCAACATTAGTCCTGTCTGGAGTTTTCTTCCGGATGTAAGGCTTTTTCTGTCTGTAACCGCATCCGATATTCCCCGTTCGGATGGTACTACCAGATCAAGAAGTCCCATTTTACGGACTCTTCTGATGATCGGAATAGGATTTTCCACGCTTTCATCAACACCGCCGGTAAAATCATCCCCATTTCCTGCATCCGAAAAATTTCCCTGTTTTTTTTGTTGTTCCTGTTCTTTTTTTGCTTCTTCGCTCTTCTGCGCGGCGTCCGTAATAGCAGAATCATAGGAATCCAACGTTCCTTTATTTTCTACCTGTTCTCCTTTTTTCTCTGCATCCTCTGTCTTCTTTTCCTGATCCTTCAGTTTTCCGAGAAGAGTCTGTACCCCCTGGCTTCCCAGAGTTTCACGCATATACTGAACAGCCTGCTGGTAAAAAATCTCGCCTTTTCCGTCGCTCAGAAGCTGATAACCATTGAATCCGCCCTGGAGAAGCTCCAGTTTCTGACTGTTCTGTTTCAATACAGGTTTCATATAAGTCTGAAAATCATCATATACAGAAGCCATATCCAGTTCTTCTTTTCCACCTGCATACAGTGCAAACAGCTCATAATCTTCCAAAAGCGTTCGGTCATACTGTCCAAATAAGGAATATAAGCCAATATCCATACTGTTAAGTATCTGTGTCCTGGCAGCTGCCATGCGTACAGATTCAATGCTGGCACACACAAGAGAAAGAACCAGGCTCAAGATCAGAGCCAGAAAGATCGTAATGCTGCCTTTTTTCACATTTCCTGCCAAGGGGGTACCTCTCCTTTCCAAAACGGAAATATCAGCAGATATCACCATTTTTTCTCATTTTCAGATCGTGTTGCTTTGTTTTGTGATTTTTGTAAGGATTTTTTTAACAAGTGCTGTAAGCTGTTCCTTAAAGATGATGACCAGACTGATCAGAACCACCAGAATCAGGATGATCTCCACAACACCCACCGCATCCTCTTCCATCGCAAATTCTTTTACATATTTCCACATATTTTCATTTGTCACCTCACATTTCCTTTCTCTGTTCTCCAGTCCTACCCTCCGTAAAAGGAAAGGCATGCCGGAAGCATGATCACCGCCATCACCACCAGGAGCATCAAGACCATCGGAAGAAGCAGTTTTGTTGCTGCTGTATCTCCCAGCACTCTTGCTTTTCTTTTTCGCTCCTCCCAAGCTTCCACGGATTCCTTTTCCAGCAGATCGGCCAGATACCTGCTTCCTTTCTGGATGTTCTGGATCAGTAGTGTTGACAGAGTTTTATACTTTACCTGTCCGCACCGTTCTCCAAATCTCCGGTAAGCCTCTGCTTCGGAAATCCCACTGTCCATCTCATAACAGGCTACTCGGATTTCTTCGTAAGCCTCACGTTTTTTACCATCTTCTCTCTTTCCGTAATCCAGTGCTATTTTCTGGAACGCTTTTCTGGCAGTTAAGCCTGCCTGCACCAGAAGGGTAAATTTCATGATCAGTCCTGGATAATCCATCAGCATCTGTTCTCTTCTTTTTATCTGAGCATTCTGTTCTTCCCGTTTTTTTGCAATGACAGCTGCTACCGCTGCTGCCAGACCAAGAGCTGAAAGCAGGTTTCCTGTTTTGTCTTTTGGCTGCTCCCATTCAAGATGTTTTCCATTCCATTCATCTGGAAGATAATAGTACTGCGGATCGTTTTTTTTCTGATTATATTGTACGATCATGTCCTGCAACTCTTTCTCGCGCTGCTGTTCTTCGCTAAGTTCTGTTTCCGGCTCTTCTTCGGATCCTTCTGTTTCTTTTTCCGGCACCTGCACATACAGGGAACCGGCTTCTTCTCCGTCTACAGATACTTTGAATTTCTCTTCATAAGCACCTGTCTCCTCTTTTTCCATACGGTATCCGGATGAATAAACCTTATCTCCGCCACTTTGAAATGTCAGGAGCATACCGATGATATTTCCGGTAAGCGCTATCCGTATAAACAGTTTCTTTTCTTCCGGATTTCCGGCTTCCGGAGGCAGCCGCCCCATTTTTCCTGCCAGAAACACCCCAAGGATCACCATAAATATCAAAATATGTATCCACATTATCCTCACCTACACTTCTATGTCTACAATCTTCACACCCAGCCAGTAAGACAAGCCATAGATCACCATGCAAACTGTCATGGCACAGATTCCGAAAGGATTCCCATAAAGTACATCCAAAAATCCCGGCGAAGTCAGTTTCAGATAGCAGATGATACCGGCCGGCATGATACTCATAACCATCTGTTCCGATTTCTTTGCGGCCAGCGTTGCCTCGATCTCTTTTTTTACCTCGATCTTATCACTAAGCATTCTGGCTACTTTCTGGATCACCTGCGTCATATCCCCGCCTGTTCTTTTTGCTGTATAAAATACTGCTGCGAAATTTTCAATATCTTCCACTCCGCTGCGTTTTCCCAGATCCAGGAACAGCTCTTCCACCGGAACACTCAGACGCAGCTGGCTTTCGATATACCGAAATTCATCCAGGATATCACTTCCCTTTTCATAAAGTCTCCCCAGATCCTTTACACTGGCACGCACCGCATTCTCCGCGGAATAGCCGGCCTGTACCGCCACATTCATGGCCGTCAGAGCATCCCGGAACTGGTAATTCAGCTCCCTCTGCTGCCGTGCAGTGCATTTTTTCCTCTGCATTTTCAGAAAAAGCACTGGTATTGGAAGCATAAACAGCAACACAGGAAGGCTCTGATAAAACAGATAGTCGGCTGCAGCGCATACGGCAGCTCCCTCCAGAAGATACTTTGCGGTCTCCTTCCCCGTAAAATGATACATCCTGTAATCTTTCCTCGTAGATCTCCATTTCTGATTCTTTCCTTTCCGCTCTTTCATAGTCTGATTCCTGCCCGTTTCATTTTTTCACAATGCAAAAGTTCTCCGGTTTTTACAAGTCCCTTTCCTTCTTCCCAGCGATACAGCGGCCTGGTCTGGATCTCTCCGTTTTCAAATCCACATACTTCTGTGATTTCCAGCAGCTTTCTGCTTTTATCCCGCATACGCCCGAGATGTACCAGAATGTCTACCCCGGAAGCGATCTGCCTTCGGATTGCTTCCAGGGGAAGATCGATCCCCATCAATGTCATCGTTTCAATTCGGGAAAGCATATCCTGACTGCTGTTTGCATGAAGTGTTGAAAGGCTTCCATCATGTCCCGTATTCAGTGCCTTTATATGGACTACACATTAAATTTTCATGCAAAATCCAATACTTCCAACAAAATATACACTGTATATATCGTCACTTTCATTCCGCTAAAGGACGCCCTGAATCGGAGCTCCCTTATCAATCCTATTAGTTCTTTTTAATGAAAAAGCCCAGAGAGGTATTTTCCTCTCTGAGCCGATTCCTTTTCATCCATCAATTTCTTCCATGTCTTCACAGCATTTTAAATCAAACCACAATTTTCACTATTTCTTTGCTCCTCTCCCAATTTCTCAGCTTTATTTCTCAATCAATGGACAAGTGAATCCATTCTCTTATTACTACTGTCACAATTACAACTCCCTCTATAAAACAAGGCAAAAGATAAAATACAAAGCCAACACTGACAATATATATACACTCATCTATTGATTCTAATCCGAACCCCATACTTAATATCGCAACCATGAAAATTATATATGCCAGCATCCGAAAAAGCATTCTTGCAATTCCTGCAACATATTCTGCAAATAAACCAATTAACATCAATAGCGCAAGCACTGGCAAAAATATTATTTTTAATATATACTTCCATATCCTCATTTACTCACACCTACCTACAATTACAAATATCTCTTATAATTATCCATTACAGAATCTGTAACACCGCTTTTATAAATCTTTCGTATATCTTCGATTGATTTATCTTTCTTTTCTTTTAATTTTTGCAATAATTCTTTTCTGCTATTTACATAATCGCATCGTCTTTTATTTGTGTATTCTATTCGGTATCTCATCGCAACCTCCTTATCCTTCTCTGTTTACAATGTTAGTTTTGCAAACGGTAAATCATCTTCATATTCCTCATGGGCATTTTCTTTAAAATAGAGAAATTCTTCTGACAAATTTTTATATCTGATAAATTCCTCTAAGTATCTTAATTCCTCAGTTGCCCGATTGTGGTCTTCTACAAGATTTGTAAGATGACTACTCATTTCATCAAATAACTCCTCCAAATCTTTATATTTGCGTTTATATTTCTTTTGTTTTCCCATTATAAAGTTCCCCCTTAGTGTTTTGTATACACCAGCTCACGCAGTACAATTTCTTCCGCTGTCTTATAAATAGCATTCATCTCTTGTACCCACTGCATCTGATTTTCTTGTTTCAGTTTTTCAGTAATATTACGCTTCTGTATCATTTGTTCCACAATAACAGCTTCTCTTTCTTTCGCTTCTCGATCAATCTGATTCAAATGCTCTACCAATGTCCCCTTCATCAACATAATCTGATAATATGCTGACCGAGATTCTTTCAAAAATTCCTTGCGTAACATACCATATTTTCCATATGTCGGCTCACACTCATTAATTTCCAAATCTGGAAGATAATAATCTCCATACAATGTGTAATATAATCCACTCTCGTTGTCGTATATCTTCTTCTCCATATTAATCTCCTTTATAAATTCTCGTAAACATTTAACATCTTTGTTGTTTTCATATTCTTATAATCTGCTTGTAACCTCTTATATTTATCCAACAGTTCATTGTATGTACTAATTGGAACACTTTCTGATAGCTTTCTTTCTAACGTTTGTATCCTTTTTTCCTGGGCTTTGGCTATTGCTTCACTTTTAGGTGTTACCAATACTTTCCCCTCTTGATTTTCTTTTAGTTCCAGCATTCTCTGCTTTACTATTGGATTATTGTAAAAAAATCCCCTCGAAAGATTTGTTTTCCTTACCAATTCAGCAACTGATATTTTTATGTTCGCATTATACATATCCTCCATCGTTTTTATTGCCAGTTCTACCATTTCTTCACTTTTTTCTTTTTTGGCTGCTACCATTTTTTCATATTTTTCCATTCTTCTTTTCCTCCCTGTATTGATTGAGCATTTGATTCAACTCATTTCTGACTTCTAACGTATCCTTTGCTAACACCTCATTTCTTAACCGTCTATAATGTGATACTGATCGAGTATCCTTATGTCCTAACAGCCTTGCTATACTATCATCGTCCAAATGCATTTCCGTCAATTTCACTCCGAATGTGTGTCTAAAACGATGTGTTCTAAATTCAAAATATTCTCCGTTATCATCCTTTATATTATTTTCATAAATCAGTATATTTACATGGTATTTTAAAATCGAATCCGTATATAATTTTCCATTATCCTGCAAAAAAATATAATCCGCATTCGGATACCTTTCAACTGATACTTCTATTGCTTTATTTATTAATTCTGCAAGCTGATTACTAATCGGACGAGTATACATTCTTGTTTTCGATTGCCTGATTGTAATATAAAAATGTCCCTCTTTTTCTTTCATACAATCCCGCCTGAGCGTTAATGTGTCTTCAATTCGTGTACCTAGCATTTGATGTATAATCAAACATCTTCCTATTTGAGGTCTTAATTTAGTCAGTTCTCGATTAAAGTGTTTTATTTCATCATCTGAATATGCTCTTGGGAGCGAATTATCATATGATTTACAATCACTTGATAAAAATAGATTACACAATTCTCCAATTTCCAGTTCCCTCCCAATCTCATCCAGAATATTCCCCAATACAGATAACTCTGTAGAATAGCTTACAGCAGACAGTCCGGTCTCTGTTTTTATATAAACCAAATACTCCTCTATCATGTTTCGGTCAATTTCTATGAGATGCCGTACTCGTGGGTATTTCTCATATACAAAATGTGCAAAACGTCTAAATGCCAAAAGCTCTGATTTTATACTCCCCATTGCTTTTACACCGCAATGACTGTAAAGAATTATTTTCGCAATTTCTTTAAATTCTTTTTGTTGTATATCTCGAAAATCCAATCTATATCTACCTCGAATGGGATTACTCCTAGGAACAATGTCCAGTTTTCTCATATCCCACACATCTTTTTCATTCTCTGGTATTGATATGTTTTTTTGTTCTGTCGCATATGAATACAGCATATTCAAATATGAAATATTTGCGCTGTCCTGTTTTCCTTCTGTTTGTCTATCCTTACGACTTCTGTTCACTCTCAATGACAACCCTTTTTGATACAAAAATGCTTTATAACTTCTTTTTAAATCATCTATCGGTCTATCTGTAATACTCTTTAGTTCTAAACATTTACTATTTAGAAACTCTACTAAAAGATCAAACTTGTATATATCTCCAACCACTGTAGTAATTGCCAATCTCTTGCATCTATCGTCTACAAAACCATATATCTCTTTTTGTAAATTCTCATTTTTGATTTCCATAATGTGATAAATTCTTTTATCCTTCCACTTCAATCCCTCCAACTGCTTTTCCGTTGCCTTGATATAACACTCATACTGAATCACATTAATGTTACTTTTCATTTTTTTCTGCTCCTTTCAACGTAAATGATTGATTTTTAGTAAAGTATTTATTTTCTGCCTTAGTAATATGTTCGGGCATAAAATCTATATATTGCTTGGTCATATTCTCGCTAGAATGTCCAAGATAATCTCGAATTCCTTGTATAGACACTCCTTTTTCATGCATTGTTGTAGCTATGCTATGTCTATAATCATGTGCTCGAAAAACATATTCTCCACAATTAATATCTCTTTTCTCGCACTCTTCAATCATTTGGTTTGAAAACGTTTGTCCATTAAATGCATTTCCTCTTGCATTTTTGAATATATATTCTTCTCCCTTGATGTCATTTTTCTTTTCATATTCCTTGACAATCTCTAACAGCGTACTCGGTACTGGAATAACTTTTTCTCTACGCATCTTCGGTTGATATATCCGTAGCCAAAACTCTCCGTTCTGCTTATAAAACGCTCCACCCCTTATCGTACATACTTCACTTTTCCTTATTCCGGTGCACAGCAAAATCAAATACATTAACTGCAAATGCTCTGGAAATGTTGGTAATGCATTTAAAATTTGTACAACTGTCCATTCCGGGACACTTCGATCATTATGTTCCGAATACCCTTTTTGCATATACTGCTCTGGATAAAATTGTGGAACGTCAACTTTCTTCATTTGCAAAAACTGGAAAAAAGTATGAATACTCATAATGTAGCGATTAACTGTGGAATACTTAATGTCTGTAGTTCCCAGATATGCAACATAATCACGAATATCTTCCGCCATCAATTCTGTAAGTGCCATTCCCCTATCGTCCAGATACAAAAGAAACTGTGTAAGAAATCCTACCGTCGTTCGTATATTGGATATTGCCATATCTGAAATTCCAACCAGATATTTTCCATACAACTGTAGATTTTTTCTATTTTCCTGTATTTGAATTTTGGCAAACGATATACTTCTTACTGGTACACTTGCATTTACTCTCGACATATCAAATCTAAATCGTTCCAGATACCACACACTGGCATTCCAATTTGTATCTGAATCTGCAAGAAACAACGTTCTTCGTGAAAACTCTACGATCATTGAACCCTGCCTTCTTATTTCTTTACTTCGCTGACTAATGTACATATAAAATCTATTTTCGTCCGCTGTATCCATTTCTTCTATGTCATCAATCCCTTGTATCTGACAAAAGGAAATTAATATTTTTAAAGGCTCCAAATATCTCCTTCTCATGCGTTGTGCTATTGACATATTCAATATCTCGCACAATATTGTTTTTGCCTGTTTTTTTAGACTTTGAGATGTAATCGTACTGAAGTCCCACAAAAGTTCTTCTTTATTCACAACCTGTCGAAATGTTCTTGCCTTCTTCTTATTAGGTACATAGAGCAGAAACCATTTATCTTTTTGGAAAAATTCTTGTGTCACAGCAAAGGGAACTCCCTGTGTCTGTATGTCCGGCATATTTTCAATCTTCATACGATCAAACAATCTAATAAGTTCTGCTCTATATTTTTCTGATATATCTTCCTGCTCAATCCACTCTATATATCTTTCTCTCATTTCATAATCAATGTCTTCACTACTCATTACGTCAGTCTGTAAGAAAAATTTATATAATCGGTTATAGTACTTCGCTTGCCCTTGTGTGACCAGCTTCATTTCTTTCTGTAAATGTTCTGTAAGTTCTGCCTGTCCAGATTTTGGTATATACTTTAATACAGCCACTATGCTCCCTCCTTCCTATATAAAATTCGACACCTGATACAAATCTTCATTGCCAGCATAATATTCATCAGTTGCTTCAATTAATCGTTCATTATTTTCCCCGAGATACTTAATTGTTGTTTCAATTTTCTTATGTCCTAATGCAAATCTAATATCATTTAAATCCCATCCTTCTTTTCTCCGCTCTTCTGCAAAATAATGTCGTAACTGATGTGGGTGTGAATTAATAGCTGTCTTTTTCTGCAGTCTTCGTAAAAGTCCATATACTGAATCAGCATCTAAAGGTTCTCCTTTATTCTTTCCACTGATTTTCGTAAATAGAAATTCCGTCTTTAAAAGATTCTTACGATTATCAGCTATATACTTAACAAGGAAATCAAAGGTTGTATCACTCAATAGTGCAATTCTCGATTCCGCATTTTTTGCTCGTGCCATATTTTCATTATTTTCACGATATGTAACTTTTATAGTTTTCTTTTCATAATCAATATCTTCGGTATAATAAATTCCCAGTACCTCTCCTAACCGAAATCCTGATTCTGCCATTATTGCAATCAAAAGTTTATCCCTGTCATTACAACAACCGTTTATCAATTCCTGAATTTCCTGAGTTGTTATTTCTTCCAGTTCTCTTTCTTCCTCTTTAAGAAATCCTCTAAAGGAGTTGACTGTATTTTGATGACCGATTCCCATATTATCGAAAAATGTTACTTGTCTATTTCTTATAACTTTTAATCCAGGCAATATATCTTCCATCATCAAAAATTGGTAATATCTGAATACAGCTCCTAAATACATATTGCATGTTTTATTACTCGTATGTGATTTCCTATCAGTGTGATTTCCTGTTTTTACCCAATGAAGGAAATCTACAAAATGCTTACTCTGCTCCGAGTATGACAATGTTGGTACTTCGCTAATATCCATTTCTTCTTGTTTTAAAAAATTGTAATAATACGAAAGTGCAAAGGCGGCAGATCTCACAGTATTAGGAGAAGCATTTAGCTGATCCATATGTTTCAGATATTTTGATGCCAGCATTTCAACTCGTACTGTATCAACTGTAATTAAAAATCTTGGTCTGTTATCTTTTAATATGGTAACTACTTCATACTTCAATCTGCACACCTCCCTTCATATTTTGACTTTTTGTTTTGACTTTTGTATTTGTGTTTTGACTTTTCTGTTTTTTATTTTGACTTTTTGACTTTTCTTAATTTACATTATACACACTAAAGTCAAAATGTCAAATATATTTTTGACTTTTCATTTTTCAGAATAATAAAAAGTACAATTTCTTTTGACTTTTGTACTTTTATATTTGCTTTTTTCATATGATATTGGTAATATTTATTTATATAAGTCAAATTCTAATGTCAAAAGGAGATTTCAACCATGAGCGATACTTTCAATCAATCCTGCACTCTCATTGATCCAGACATTGTTTATAATCACGAGCAATTTATAAACGTATTAGAAAAAATATTAAAAGATAAGACCCAATTAGAGTTAGCCAATTTAACAGGAATAAGCAATTCCACTCTTTCTCGGATAATAACTGGAAAACGAACTAGCCAACCCAGAAAAAGTACCATTGATAAAATTGCACAAGTTCTTGACGATCCTGATTTAATAAAAGATTTATATGATGCTTCCGGATATTCCGAAGAGAAAATAAATGAGCGAAAGAAAATCATACAAGACAATGGATTTTCTCCTGATTTATCACCACTACAAATCCATTCTAATTTTTTTACTTCTCTTATGCGTGGTCTTTCTCTTATGACAGATTTAAGAAAAATTGAATGGACAATAAAATCTGGAACTTCAACTTCTGATAGTTACCTTTTTAAATTAACAAATGCTTCCATTGACTATTGGTATTTCAGATACATTGATAAATCAGATTCCGATGATAATCTGCACAAATTAACAACTCAAGTATTGGGGGATTTTGCACAATTAGATTTTGAGGGAAATATAAAAGCCACCATTGTAACCTCATGTCCTGAAGATTTTGATTATTTAAGTACAGTTCAACCACTTCAACTGAATATGGTTGTTTCCACTTTACTCTATAATTCCAAGCGTGATTGCTGTGAAGATGAAACATTTTTGCCTACAACAGTTCCACTTAAAGAAAATATTCCAACAGATGATTTTTGTTCCCTTACACAACCAATTATTATTTAAAGCAACAGGAGTGCCACTGCACTCCTGTTTTCATGTTTAAATCACCCTAAAATTCCTAGAGCAAGATCCACCTGTGTTTAACAATATTGTCTTTCAGAAAATATTCTCTCATCAGGTTTTCATCTTGCTAAGGATTCCCCAGACCCACGCTTTTTATTTATACCGAATTCCCTGTACGCACTAGAGCAAGATCCACCCCGGTAATACCATATTGTTTTTCAAACAATATAGCATTAGCTCAGAGATGTAATCTTGCTTAGGATTGCGCTCCCCAGTCCCTCGTATTCGGCATCAATTTATATGGTTTATCGTATTTCCCCCGATCACAGCACAGATATATCGACGGTTGATAATAATCGCCTCTAATATCTGTGAAATCACTGCGTGATTTAAAATAGCAAGGACAGGAAGTGTGTATACACTTCCGCAAAATTGCCAATTTCGGAGCCTTATCCAAAATTGAAAAATACATAAAAATCAAAAATCCGAAACCTTACTCGATATCCAAATTTATAATTTTTTACAGATTACAAAAAAACCAATATGAAAATTTTACAAATTTTGTAATACCTGTAAAATTCCCATATTGGTTTTCATTCATCTTTTATGGATTTGGAATATTCCATATTTTCCAAATATTCTGTGCATTACCTAAGAACCATTCTGCACAATTTTGTATTCGTTCCAATCATTTTTTTGAAGTACGTCATTTAATGTATAAAATCCACTCGCACTCAAAAGTAAGCCTGATTTATTTCGTTCTTTCTCCACCTTTTTTATATTCCATGCAACATCACGCATAAATAGATTTAAAGCTTGCGGAATAATTGCCAAATTTCCCAATATTAGTAATAAAGAATTCATATATCATTATTTTTTCTACACACAAGGAACTTCTACCGCCAAATCATAATAATATTGATACACAATCATGTTATCCTTCACTTCTACATACACTCTTTGGGCTTCTTCCATCAAATTATTCCAAATATCTTTCCACTCACTAGGAGCCGAATCTAAAAACCACATATTATTAAATGAAATTTCTATCGTCCCCCATAAATCATCTTCTTTACGCTCAATTTTTATATTCATCTGCATATTTCGTGCCATTTCCAATGCGCTTTTTTGTAAAAAAGTGAATTTCACTACTTTTTGGGAATCTGGAACTTTCTTAAAACGACACATATAATCTTCTGCCTTTTGAATAATTTTTTTCAATTGTTCGTCATGCCACTTTTTATCCTCTAAAATTTCTTCTTCTGACATTTGAGCTTTTTCTTCATCAATTGCTCTTTGCATTTCTTCCACTTCACGCTGTGCAATATCATAATATTTCTTTTCAATCAACATAATTTTCCAACTCCATAAAAAAAGAAACAGTCAATATTTTCATTACAACTGTTTCCTTTATTTTTGAAGTCCTCGGAGCATTTGTATCACTACATTTTGTTCTTTTTCATCAAGATTATTCCAAATATTTAGAACCTCTTGTTGTGATTCTGATAAGCTTACTGGAACATCCATTCCGGCAAAGAATTGTGCCATTGTTACTCCCAGTGCATCACATATCTTTTCTACAGTAGGCATAGTTGGTAAACTTTCTTTAGCAATAATTTTTCCAATCGAAGATTGAGATATACCAGTCAACTGTGACAGCCGATATTTGCTCATATCACGTTTTTTGCATAAAGCTATAATATTGTCCGCAATATAATCCTCTGTACGCAAGTAAATACACCTCTTTCCGATAGTAGTTACCTTAATTGTAACTAGAAATCCGCAAAATTATTAGAGATGTATCTTACAAGTATTTACTAAGGGAAACAGTAGTATTAAAACAAAAAAATAGAACTATATAAAGTTGTATTCCATTAATGTCAGCTTATTATCTAAATGCTCATATTCTCTTTGTATTTCTTCAATTTTATCATATAGTTTCAGCACTGTCGAACCCTTTATCATTTTATTCTCTTGGCACATCTGCCGGAATTTTTCTTTGTACTCCCCGCAGTATTCTTCCTTTTTCCTCTAATTCCTCCAGTGTTTTGATTTCCTCTTTATCTGCCATGTATTTTCCTCCCAGACATAATTTTTAATACATAAATGATAACCCTTTTTTCGCTGTTGTTCAATTACAACTTATCGCCTTTTTCTCCCATCAATCGACAATCTTCTTTTTGCTATATACATATGATATACTTCTCTTTATACAACCAATTGCTGTTGTATAGCTCACCATTTTTTCTATCTACAACACAAGAAAGTCAAGTTGTGATGGAAAGGAGGTGAGGACATGGAAATAAATTATGCACTTATAGGCAAACGTATAAGAGAAACCCGCAAACAACGAGGATTATCTGCCGAGGAGCTGGCTGAAATTGCTGATCTTTCTACTGTTTATATAAGCTATATTGAAAATGCCAAGCGTAAACCCAGTTTAGAATCTTTAATCAAAATTAGCAACGCACTTGAAATTACTATTGATGAATTACTCTATGGGAACTTGTTATACAATCCTACGGAATATCAAACTGACATTGATTTATTAATGGCAGATTGTACCAGCACTGAAAAACGTTACATATTCGAGGTTCTTTCAGCCATAAAAAACATTTTACGAATCAATGATTGGCATCTATCCTCAAAACACAATTACGATGCTGATAACCCGAATGATTATTAAATCATTCAATAACAATCAAATATCTATTTCTACATAAACCATCCGTTAATCACTTAACCGATGGTTTATGTCTTTTTCAATCCAAAAATTCTATGATAGTTATATCAACTATAAAGGATGTCGCTATTGATGAAAGAAAGTGAAGAACGAAGCAGTAATATTGATGAACAGAAAGCCAGAATCCGGCAAAGATACAAAGGTATTGATCCAGAAGAACTGGAAGTAATTCCGGCACTTCCACCAGAGGATATTTTTAAAACAGAAAAAAAACTACGAGTAGCTGTATATGCAAGGGTATCTACGGATGATCCACGCCAAACATCCTCATATGAATTACAGAAAAATCATTATCAGGATGTAGTAAATAAAAATCCGAATTGGATGCTTGTAGAAATATATGCCGACGAAGGCATTTCCGGCACTTCGCTTCAACATAGAGATGCATTCAAAAAAATGATTGAAGATTGTGAAGGCGGAAAAATTGATTTAATCATAACAAAAAGTGTATCCCGATTTGCAAGAAACGTTGTTGACTGTATCCGATATGTACGAGAGCTTTCTTCACTCCGTCCACCCGTCGGTGTATTTTTTGAAACAGAGCATTTAAATACTCTTGATCCCAAAAGCGAAATGATTCTGTCATTCATGTCAACACTTGCGCAGGAAGAAAGTCATACCAAAAGTGAAATTATGAATTCTTCCATTGAAATGCGTTTTCGTCGGGGAATATTCCTTACACCTCCTCTGCTCGGATATGACCAAGACGAAAATGGAGATCTTGTAATCAATCCACATGAAGCTAAAAT
>OKRZ01001932.1_pt1 | contig 15683 bp, 9 predicted proteins | sample 1601141 | NCBI WGS metagenome assembly OKRZ01 (sample SAMEA3541524, study PRJEB24748) | human gut metagenome | biome: human gut; feature: human-associated habitat; material: faeces | place: China | collected 2012
AAGTGGCTCTTGGCGCTTCTATAGGTGGTGCAAGAAGCTTCTGCGGAATGAAGCACGTTGGTCTTAACGTTGCCGCTGATCCTCTTTACACAGCAGGCTACACAGGCGTAACGGCAGGTATGGTAATAGCTGTTGCCGATGACCCTGGTATGCATTCGTCACAGAACGAGCAGGATTCACGTCACCATGCTATCGCTTCTAAGACAATGATGATAGAGCCTTCCGATTCAGGAGAGTGCAAAGAGTTTGCTAAGGCTGCTTTCGAGCTTTCTGAAAAGTTCGATGTTCCTGTTATCGTAAGACTGTCCACCAGAGTTTCTCACTCTCAGTCAGCCGTTGAGCTTTGCGAGAGAGAGGAAAGGGAGAATATCCCATATGAAAAGAATATCCAGAAGTATGTTATGATGCCTGGTAACGCTATCCGCCGTCACCCTGTTGTTGAGGCAAGAATGAAAGCTATCGCTGATTATGCCGAAACTTCACCTCTCAATAAGGTAGAGATGAACGATACAAAGATAGGCGTTATCACAAGCGGTATCTCATATCAGTATGCAAAAGAGGCTCTGGGCGACAAGGCTTCATATCTCAAACTCGGTATCGTAAACCCAATGCCAATTCAGATAATAAAAGACTTTGCCGCAAAGTGCGAAAAGGTCTATGTAATCGAGGAGCTTGACGATGTTATCGAAACACACTGCAAAAAGAACGGTGTGAACGTTATCGGCAAGGAGCTTTTCAGCCTTATGGGCGAGATATCACAGACTATCGTTGCCGAAAAGATACTTGGCGAGAAGACTGAGTATATCACATTTGAGGATAACGTGCCTGTAAGACCTCCTGTTATGTGTCCGGGATGTCCTCACAGAGGTCTGTTCTATTGCCTGCATAAGCTGGGCGTTATGGTTTCAGGCGATATCGGCTGTTACACTCTCGGCGCAACAGCACCGCTTTGTGCTATGGATTCAACTATCTGCATGGGTGCGTCTATCAGCGGACTTCACGGCTTCAACAAGGCAAGAGGAGCAGATGCAGAGAAGAAGTCTGTTGCCGTTATCGGTGACTCTACATTTATGCACAGCGGTATGACAGGTCTTGTGAACGTTGCATATAACTCCACAAATTCAACTGTTATCATTCTCGATAACTCTATCACGGGTATGACGGGTCATCAGCAGAACCCTACAACCGGTAAAAACCTTAAGGGCGACCCTGCTTATGCCGTTGACCTTGAAATGCTCTGCCATTCACTTGGTATCAAGAGCGTAAGAGTGGTTGACCCATATCACATGGCTGAAACAGAGGCTGTTATCAAGGAAGAGCTTGCCAAGGAAGAGCCAAGCGTTATCATTTCAAGACGTCCATGCGCACTTCTTAAATATGTAAAGCACAATCCACCGCTCAAGGTAAACAAGGATAAGTGCGTTGGCTGTAAGCAGTGCCTGAAGATAGGCTGTCCTGCTATATCTATCCATGACGGCAAGTGCGTTATCGACCATACACAGTGCGTAGGCTGCGGCATATGCAAGGAAATGTGTAAGCTCGGTGCGATATGCGACTAATGATAACATATATTTCGAGGTGTAAATAATGAAAACAAGATCAATTATGATAGTGGGCGTAGGCGGACAGGGCTCTCTGCTTGCGTCAAGAATAATAGGAAACGTGCTTCTCTCACAGGGCTTTGATGTCAAGGTCAGCGAGGTACACGGTATGAGCCAGCGTGGCGGCTCTGTTGTTACATACGTTAAGTACGGCAGCGAGGTATGCTCGCCTGTAGTTGAAAAAGGCGAAGCTGATATCATCATCAGCTTTGAACAGCTTGAAGCCGCAAGATATGTTTCATATCTCAAGAAGGGCGGACATATCATCACTTCAACTCAGCAGATAGACCCAATGCCTGTTATCACAGGTGCGGCTGTTTATCCTGAGAATATCATAGGCAAGCTTAAAGCAGAGGGCGTTGACGTTATCGCTGTTGACGCACTGGCACTTGCAGAGCAGGCTGGTACTGCAAAGGCTTCAAACGTTGTTCTCATGGGCGTTGTGTCAACTAAAATGGCTTTTGACGAGGATGTTTGGCAGAAGGCTCTTGAAAACTGTGTTCCTGCAAAGTTCCTTGAACTGAATAAAAAGGCGTTCGCTCTCGGCAGAGAGGTAAAATAATGGACGAGATAAGCGGTCTTATCATAAAAATGACTGAGTTTTTCGGCGGCGACCCTAAGCGTATACAGCACTTTATAAAGGTGCATACCTTTGCCCGTGTTATCGGCAGGGCAGAGGGGCTTGATATCCGCACTATGTACTGTCTTGACGTTGCGTCGGTGGTGCATGATATAGGCATAAAGCCTGCGGAGGAGAGATACGGCAAGGGTCACTGCGGCGGAAAGCTTCAGGAACAGTTAGGTCCTGAGCCTGCACGGAAAATGCTCACAGAGCTTGACTTTGACGAGGATATCATAGACAGGGTGTGCTTTCTTATCGCACATCATCACACCTATGAGGGCGCCCAGGGGCTTGACTGGCAGATACTCTTGGAAGCAGATTTCCTTGTGAACGCTTTCGAGGACAGCCTTTCCAAAGAGAGCATAAAAAGCTTCCGTGACAAGGTGTTCAAAACGAAAACAGGCATAAAAATGCTTGAAGATATGTACGGCGTATGATACTTGTGCAAAGTTGATACCCGAGTAATATGACCGAAACCATTTTAACAGGAGGTGTGTTCCAATGGGAAAATATTGGAACGAAGAGATCGAGTGCATGGCGCACGAGGACATGAAAAAGCTCCAGAGTGAAAGACTTGTCAAGCAGGTCAAGCACGTCTGGGACAATGTGCCATACTACAAGAAGCTTATGGAAGAAAAGGGCGTAACGCCTGATGATATCCACGGCATTGAGGACCTGCACAAGCTGCCGTTCCTTTCAAAGGCTGATCTTCGTGAGGCTTATCCTTACGGTCTGCTTGCAAAGCCGCTTTCAGAGTGTGTGAGAATACATTCCACAAGCGGAACCACAGGTAAGAGAGTTGTGGCTTTCTACACTCAGCATGATATCGACCTTTGGGAAAATTGCTGTGCAAGAGCTATAGTTGCCGCAGGCGGAACAAAAGACGACGTTTGCCACGTTGCATATGGCTATGGACTTTTTACAGGCGGAGCAGGTCTTAACGGCGGCTCTCATAAGGTGGGCTGCCTTACTCTGCCGATGTCATCAGGAAACACAGAAAGACAGATACAGTTCATGCAGGACCTTGGTTCGACTATCCTTTGCTGTACTCCGTCATATGCCGCTTATATAGGTGAAACTGTAAAGGAAATGGGCATAAAGCCGGAGGAGCTTACGCTCAAAGCTGGTATCTTCGGTGCTGAGCCTTGGACGGAGGAAATGCGTCATGAGATAGAGAAGCTTCTTGGTATCAAGGCTTACGATATCTATGGTCTGACAGAAACAAGCGGTCCAGGCGTAGCTTTCGAGTGCGAAGCACAGTCTGGTATGCACATCAATGAGGACAACTTTATCGCAGAGATAATCGACCCTGACACAGGCGAGGTGCTTCCTGAAGGCTCAAAGGGCGAGCTTGTATTCACAAGTATCACAAAGGAGGCTTTCCCTCTGCTGAGATACAGAACAAGAGATATCTGTATTCTTACAAGAGAGAAATGCTCATGTGGCAGAACTCTCGTCAAAATGTGCAAGCCAATGGGCAGAAGCGACGATATGCTCATCATTAAGGGCGTAAACGTGTTCCCCTCGCAGATAGAGTCAGTGCTTCTTAAGATATCAAAGGCAAGCCCTAACTATCAGATAGTCGTTGACAGGGTGAACAATTCTGATACTTTCGAGATAAGAGTCGAGCTTAATGACGATATGTTCTCTGATACTGTCAAGTCTATTGAGGATCTTGAAAAGAAGATATCCAACGATATCCATAATACCCTTGGCATCAAGGCGAAGATAAGACTTGTTGAGCCAAAGAGCATTCCACGTTCTGAGGGCAAGGCAGTAAGAGTTATCGACAAGAGAAAGCTTGTCTAAAAGACAGGGGGTAATTTTATGACAGTAAAACAGCTTTCGGTTTTTATTGAAAACAGACCTGGCAGATTGTCTGCCGTTACAAAAATACTTGGGGATAATGATGTGAATATCCGTGCAATGTCCCTTGCTGACACAAAGGATTTCGGTATTCTCAGACTTATCGTTGACGATTTTGAAAAAGCAGTTTCAGCCTTGAAAACAGAGGGCTTTTCCGTTACCACCACTCAGGTTCTTGCAGTGGAGATAAATGACCGCCCAGGCGGACTTTCAGAAGCAATGAAAGCTCTCTACAATGACAACATCAGCGTTGAGTATATGTATTCTGCATTCATAAACACTAAGGAAAACACGGCTTATCTTATCCTTAGAGTAGAGAACGTTACAGCCGCTCTGGAAGCTTTGAGTGAAGCAGGATTTGCACTTATCTCACAGCAGGAATTGGCAAGCATCTAGCTGATTAGTAAATACTAACTGAAAAATCACTTAAAATCTATGTGAAATTTTTATGAAATGCCGAAAACCTCTTGATTTTTTCAGAAAATGTGTTATTATATAAGTATAGTATTTGATATGATACTTGTAGAATTTATGCAAGGAGGTCTGTGAAAATGGCTTATAAGATTAGTGATGAGTGCATCGGCTGCGGCGCTTGCATGGACGCATGTCCAGTAGGAGCTATCTCCGAGGCTGATGGTAAGTGTGTTATTAACGCTGACGAGTGCATCGACTGCGGTTCTTGTGCAGGTACTTGCCCTGTAGGAGCACCTCAGGCTGAGTAATTTACTTAAACTAAGAGAAAACGTCTGTCATATGGCAGGCGTTTTTTTGCACTTATTTTTTGTGTATTAGTTTTCAGCACGTTATCATAAAACTGTCACATTGGCGGAGTATAATATAAACACGATAAGAGAAAGACAAAAAAGATGAAATTTACACATATACTTTTTTCTCCATATATACTTCATATACTTCAAAAAAAGAACGCTGGCTTGTGTCAGCGTTCTTTTTTTGCGTGGGTGATTTTGTGGATAGATATGTAAAATATCGTGGAAAATATGGGCTTTTGTAACGCAGGTGTCCGTTTTTCGGTATTATTAATAAAAGTTTTGCGAAATTTGTTAAAAGTGATAAAAATAGAACCCTTATTGTCGTTCCTGGGATATAAAATGTACAATGGTTGTAACTTGGCGTTCATATAAACTTCATAAACGAGCGAAAAAACGGCTTGAAAATTACAATTTGATTACAATGCCCCTTGACTTTTGTAACCTTATTCATTATAATATGGTGTAGTTTATCACATTTGAAAGGAGCGTTCTGAATTGGGTTATTTGAAGTCGGGGATATCCCGCTGTGTGGCTGTGCTTTCTGCCTGCGGAGTTGTGACAGTATCTGCTGTGACTTTTGCGACACTTGATAAAAACGTTATCCAGCCATGTGCGGTCATGCCGCCTGAAAATGCAAAGGTCATTTCTGCTGTTTCTGACAAGGAAACATCTGAGCAGATCGGGGATATCACAACTGTTCTTACAACATCAGCCGTCAAGGAAACTGCGAAAAATTCTCAGACCGAGGCTGTTAAGGCTGTAAAAACTGCAAAAAGCGAAACAACAAAGGCAACAAAGCCAGCTTCCGAAACAGCTTTGAGATCAGAGAGCGTAACGACCTCTGTAATATCACAGAAGCCAGCGTCAGTGACCGCAGTGCAGAGCGTGACTTCCGCTGACACAAAGCTTAGCATATCAGTAAGCCTTGTGACAAAGAAAACTCAGCAGGCTTCAAAGTCTGAAACAAAGGTTTCTGCTGTTACTTCCACCCCTGTTAACACTACTGACGGCGATACTGTTGCCTCAAAGGCTACAAAAAAGACTACAACAGTGAAAACTACTACTGCAAAAACTACTACCACTGCAAAGACAACAACTGCCCCTGTTACGACCACAACGCCTGCGGTGACTACTACCAAGAAAAAGACCACCACCACTAAGGTGACAACAACTAAAAAGCCTGTTACAACTACAACCACTGCGCCTGTTGTCGACAACGGCAAGACCCCTGCACAGCGACTTAATTCTGCAGTGCTTGATCCAAAGGCGACGCTCAGCGCAAAGGAAGAAAAGATACTTCTGAAATATCTCGATAAGATAATATCAGATGATATGACAAACTACGAAAAGGCTGTGGCTTGCTACGATTATATTATAAAGAACACGGTCTATGATTACGGCGGCTGGGCAAATCCTGTCAAGGCTGTTCTTGAGGACGGTTACGGCACTTGCACAGAATATTCTTACGTTTACGCCGCAATGCTTAGCTACATAGGCTTTGACGCAAAGACTGTTGACGGCAAGACCGCTATGGCGGCAGGCGGTTACGGCTATCATATGTGGGTGGAGGTAACGATAAACGGTCAGGTATATGTTATGGACCCTCAGGTGGACGATAACATGAGCTGGGGAGCGTATATCTCCCATGACCGCTTCTGCAAGACCTACAGCGAGGTCAAGAACAAGTATATAAAAGACTGATATTGTATCGGGCGGAGTTATCTGCCCGATATTTTTTTACTGTGTTTGCGTGTGGTTTGTTTGCAGTACGTTTATTTGTACATTAAATGAGAATACCCGGCACTCTTTTTGTGACAAATTTTTCAGCCTATCCTATAGACAAAAGGAAAAAAGCGTGATATAATTATTCTTGATACATTGTCGGCAAATGCCGAACGTCATTTTGTACAGGAGGATAATTGATGACGGAAAATTCCACAAAGATAAAGAAAAAGACTGCGGCATCTGTGAAGAAAAACAGCTCTGTCAAAGGTTCGTCAAAGAATAAGAAAAGAAAGAAAAAACGCAACAATATCGGCATTATCTGCGGCACTGCGGCAGCGGCTATCGTGATAGTTGTGGGCGGAGGATATTTCATTGGAAGAGCTTACTATAGCAACAGATTTCTGAGCGGCACAACAGTGAATGGCGTTGACGTGGGCGGAAGGACATTTGAACAGGCTTGCGACCTGCTCGGGGTGAACGATATGCCTTATGAGCTTACGGTCAAAACTATCGACGGCACGCCTGTTGTTTTCAAGACGGCTGATTTTGATTACAGACTAAGCGGCAAGGACGAGCTTCAGAAGATCTATGACAACGTGAACAGAAAAACATGGTTCTCGGGATTTATACAAAATTCCACCTATAGCTTTAATGAGGACATCACATTTGATGTTGAGAAGATTCAGAAGCTTGTGGAGAAAGCAAACTGGGGCGATGTTGAAACTGCCGATGCAAAGCTTGGCCTTAACGAGGATAAGACGGCTTATGTTATCACCCCTGAGGTGCAGGGAAACAAGATAACCGATATGAAAAAGCTTGAAGCTTATGTTACGCAAAGCGTGGCGGCAGGTGAGCTTAGCGTTGAGCTTGACAAGGACACGGGTTGTTATTCTCTTCCAAAGGTGAAGAGCGCAGACCTTGAGGACGATTGCAAGAAACGAAATGATGTTTTCCAGCTTTCTGTCACATACGATTTTGACTACACCACAGAAACTCTCACGGGCGAGGAGCTTATGAAGATTATAAAGCTCAAAGATGACGGAAGCTACACTGTGGACAGAAAGAAAGCCATGGAGTATGTGGAAAAGCTCGCAAAGAAGTATGATACATATAATACTAAGAGAAAATTCCACGCCACTTTGCAGGGCGACATAATCGTGCCGACAAGCTCTGATGCTAAATACGGCTGGTGGATAGATCAGGAAAAGACTTGTGACGATCTTGTGGATATGCTTGAAAAGGGCGAGAGCGTTGACAAGGTAGACCCTATCTATTACAGTACCGGTTATTATGACTTTACGGGCGTTGAGTCTGCGAGAAGCAAGGACGATGATATAGGCGACACTTATATTGAGATAGACCTTACCGACCAGCACTTGTGGTATTATGAAAAGGGCAAGAAAAAGCTCGATACCTATATAGTTTCAGGTCAGACCACATCTAAGGCGAGAACAACTCTCCCCGGTGTTTATAAGCTGTGGTCAAAGGAGACCAACAAGCGTATGAAAGACACCAATGCCGACGGCGACGAGTGGGATACAAAGTGCAACTTCTGGAACAACGTTTCTCTCTGCGGAATAGGTCTTCACGATTCAACGTGGCGAGGCGGATATTTCGGCGGTGAGATATACAAATACAACGGCTCTCACGGCTGTATAAATATGAGCTATGACGACGCCAAATATGTTTATGACAACGTGCCTTACGGTACGCCTGTTGTTATGTACTACAAGTCTGCGGATAAATAATAAGGACGGTCAAGGTATCATGCCTTGACCGCTTTTTGTAAGGAGTGTTTTTTATGGAAAAGATATTATACAGAGAGGGCTTTACGGCTGAGGAGCTTCCAAATGAGGTGATAGAGCGTATCAAAGGCGTTTCCTATAAGGAAAATCCCTATGTGAAGCTGGGCGACCTTGCATATCTGCGTGTGAGATATTATGACTTTGAGCATAAGGTGCAGTCGGGGGAGCTTATCGTGGCAAGAAAGCTTGCGCAGGAGGTTTTGGATATCTTCTATGAGCTTTTTGAGGGCGGTTATGAGATAGAAAAAATCAGGCTCGTGGACGAGTATGACGCTGATGATGAAAGGTCAATGGCGGATAACAACTCCTCTGCCTTCAACTATAGGGTGGTGGCTGATACCAACACTATTTCGGCTCACAGCTACGGCAGGGCGATAGACATAAACCCTCTTATCAATCCTTATATAGTGGGGAATAAGGTCATGCCTGCCAATGCTGCAGAGTATGCAGACCGTGACAAGGCTTTTGATCACAAGATTGACAGAACAGACCTTTGCTATTGCATTTTCAGGCGCCACGGCTGGAAATGGGGTGGTGACTGGAACAATTCTAAGGATTATCAGCATTTTTACAAAGAGTACGATTCTCCACTGAAAATGGCTGTAAATAAGCTGAAAAGAGCGTTGTTACGTTAGTTTGCAAGGTTTACCTAGGAAAGCGATATGAAATCATAAGTTATATATGTATACCGATTAACTAAAAATTAATAATGATTTTATGCAAGTTTTATCATTCGCTCTTGCATTTTGCTGTAATGTGTGTTATAATGATTAAGCCGTCAAAAAAGACGGCAAAAGGCTATTTTCTTGCATTTGTGCGAAAAACCACGCTTTGAGTTTGTTTGCGCTTATGCAGGATTGCAGGATTTTAATTTCTTCCTGCAAATTTTTTGTTAAAAACAGCTAATAATCGGCTATGAGCCGTGAAATAACATACGTTGCTGAACGATAAGCTATAATTTTTTTACAGTTTGGCAGGAAAGGGTGATAAAAATGGAACGCATGGAGGATATGACTAATGTAAAAAGCCTGTATTCACCGAAATTCGAGCATGATAACTGCGGAATAGGTGCTGTTGTGAACATTAAGGGCAAAAAGAGCCACGATACTGTTGCAAATGCGCTGACTATCGTTGAAACGCTTGAGCATCGTGCTGGTAAGGACGCAGAGGGCAAAACAGGTGACGGAGTAGGTATCCTGCTTCAGATCTCACATAAATTCTTCAAGAAGATCGCCGCCGCTGAGCTTGGGATCACGCTTGGCGAGGAGAGAGATTATGCTGTTGGTATGTTCTTCTTCCCACAGAACGAGCTTGCGAGAAATCAGGCAAAGAAGATGTTTGAGATAATCGCTGAAAAAGAGGGCTTGGAGATCCTTGGCTGGAGAGTCGTTCCTGCAAAGCCTGAGGTGCTTGGCAAGAGAGCTGTAGAGTGTATGCCTGCCATAATGCAGTGCTTCATCAAGCGTCCGAAGGGCGTTAAAAAGGGTCTTGACTTTGACCGCAAGCTATATGTTGCAAGACGTGTGTTCGAGCAGTCAAACGAGGACACCTACGTTGTATCACTTTCAAGCAGAACTATAGTATATAAAGGAATGTTCTTGGTGCAGGATCTCAGAAAGTTCTTCCCTGACCTTCAGGATAAGGACTACGAGTCTGCTATCGCTATGGTACATTCAAGATTTTCTACCAACACAAACCCAAGCTGGCAGAGAGCGCATCCTAACAGAATGATCGTTCACAACGGTGAGATAAACACTATCAGAGGCAATGCTGATAAAATGCTCGCTCGTGAGGAAACGATGAAGTCTGAGCATTTGAAGGGCGACCTTGATAAGGTCACACCTGTTGTAAACACGGAAGGCTCTGACTCAGCAATGCTCGACAACACACTTGAATTTTTGGTCATGAGTGGAATGGATCTGCCACTGGCTGTCATGATAACGATCCCTGAGCCATGGGATAACAACGGCACGATGAGTCAGGCTAAGAAAGACTTCTATCAGTATTACGCAACTATGATGGAGCCATGGGACGGACCTGCTTCTATCCTTTTCTCTGACGGAGATATCATGGGTGCAGTGCTTGACAGAAACGGTCTGCGTCCGTCAAGATATTATATCACAAAGGACGGCAATCTTATCCTTTCATCTGAGGTTGGCGCACTTCCTATCCCGTCAGACAATATCGTTGAAAAGGAAAGACTTCGCCCGGGCAAAATGCTTCTTGTTGATACTGTTCAAGGTAGAGTTATCGACGATGACGAGCTTAAGGAATACTATGCTTCAAAGCAGCCTTACGGCGAGTGGCTTGACAGCAACCTTGTCAGACTTAAAGACCTTAAGATACCAAACATCAAGGTAGAGGAACACGGCTACGAGGAAAGACAAAGACTTCAGAAAGCCTTTGGCTATACCTATGAGGACGTTATGACATCTATCCTGCCAATGGCAAAGAACGGCTCTGAGTCTATTGCCGCTATGGGTACAGACAGCCCGCTTGCGGTGCTTTCAAAAGAGCCTCAGCCACTTTTCAACTATTTCAAACAGCTCTTTGCACAGGTAACAAATCCGCCTATAGACGCTATCAGAGAGGAAATAGTTACCTCCACAACTGTCTATATCGGTGAGGACGGCAATATTCTTGAAGAAAAGCCTGAAAACTGCAAGGTAATGAAGATACACGATCCTATCCTTACCTCAACAGATATCCTTAAAATAAAGAATATGCACATTCCTGGCTTTAAGGTAGCTGTTATCCCTATACTTTATTACAAGAACACAAGACTTGAAAAGGCTATAAACAGACTTTATATAGAAGCAGACAAGGCGTTCAGCGAGGGCGCAAATATCCTTATCCTTTCAGACAGGGGAGTTGATGAGAACCACCTTGCTATCCCGTCACTGCTTGCAGTATCAGCGCTTCATCAGCACCTTGTTGTTACAAAGAAGAGAACATCTCTTGCTATTATCCTCGAAAGCGGCGAGCCTAGAGAAGTTCATCACTTTGCAACACTGCTTGGCTATGGTGCTTCCGCTATCAACCCTTATCTTGCTCAGGAAACTATCCACGAGCTTATTGCTGACGACCTTCTCGACAAGGATTACTATGCCGCTGTTGACGATTATAATGCGGCTGTTCTCCATGGTATCGTAAAGATAGCTTCAAAAATGGGTATCTCTACTATACAGTCATATCAAGGCTCACAGATATTCGAGGCTATCGGTATCGGCGAGGACGTTATAAACAAGTATTTCACAGGCACTGTCAGCAGAATAGGTGGTATCACTATCTCTGATATTGAAAAGAACGTTGACAGACTTCATACATCAGCCTTTGACCCTCTTGGACTTGGCACAGACACAGAGCTTGAATCAAGAGGAAGCCACAAGTTCAGAAGCGGCAAGGAGGAGCATCTTTACAATCCTCAGTCTATCTATCTGCTCCAGCAGGCTGCAAGGACGGGCGACTATGAAACATACAAGAAGTATTCAAAGCTTATCTCTGAGGAAATGGACCCTGTGAACATCAGAGGTCTTATGGATTTCAACTTTGCTGAAAATCCTGTTCCACTGGAAGAGGTGGAGAGCGTTGACTCTATTGTAAGAAGATTTAAGACGGGCGCTATGTCCTACGGCTCTATCTCGCAGGAAGCTCATGAAGCACTTGCTATCGCAATGAACAGACTTCACGGCAAGTCAAACTCAGGCGAGGGCGGTGAGAGCCTTGACAGACTTCTCACAAAGGGTACTTCTGAGGACAGATGTTCAGCTATCAAGCAGGTGGCTTCGGGACGTTTCGGCGTAACTTCAAGATACCTCACATCTGCTGATGAGATACAGATAAAAATGGCACAGGGCGCAAAGCCTGGCGAGGGCGGTCATCTCCCTGGCAAAAAGGTTTATCCATGGATAGCTAAAACAAGACACTCAACACCTGGAGTTTCGCTTATCTCACCTCCGCCACACCATGATATCTACTCTATTGAGGACTTGGCTCAGCTTATCTATGACCTGAAAAACGCAAACAAGAACGCAAGAATTTCTGTAAAGCTCGTTTCTGAGTGCGGTGTTGGTACAGTTGCGGCAGGCGTTGCAAAGGCAGGCGCAGGTGTTATCCTTATCTCAGGCTATGACGGCGGTACAGGTGCGGCTCCGAGAAACTCGATCTACAATGCAGGACTTCCATGGGAGCTTGGACTTGCAGAAGCACATCAGACCCTTATCAAGAACGGTCTTAGAAACAAGGTCGTTATCGAAACAGACGGCAAGCTCATGACAGGCCGTGATGTTGTTATTGCAGCGATCCTTGGCGCAGAGGAGTTCGGCTTTGCAACAGCTCCGCTGATAACACTCGGCTGTGCAATGATGAGAGTATGTAATCTTGATACTTGCCCATTTGGTGTTGCAACACAGAACCCGGAGCTTAGAAAGAAGTTCCCTGGCAAGCCTGAATATGTAATGAACTTTATGATATTCGTGGCTTCCGAGCTTAGAGAATATATGTCAAAGCTTGGCGTAAGAACAGTTGACGAGCTTGTGGGAAGAATTGACCTTATCAAGCCAAAGGCTGGTATCACAGGCACTGCGGCACAAGTTGACCTTTCTAATATCATCAACTCTGATTACGTTTCAGAAAAGGTAGAATACAACAAGAAATCCAAGTATGACTTCAAGCTTGAAAACACTCTTGATGAAAAGGTACTCATGAAGGAGTTCGAGAAAAATCTTAAGAGTGGTGAGAAGAAGTCTATCACAGTAAATGTCAAGAACACAGACCGTTCATTCGGTACTATCTTCGGCTCAGAGATAACAAGAAAGTATTACAACACACTTGCTGACGATACATACAGGATAGTCTGCAACGGCTCAGGCGGACAGAGCTTCGGCGCATTTATCCCGAACGGCTTGACCCTCGAGCTTGTGGGCGACTCTAACGATTATTTCGGCAAGGGACTTTCAGGCGGTAAGCTCGTTGTTTATCCTCCAAAGGATTCCACTTTCAAAGCCGAGGACAATATCATTATCGGTAACGTTGCACTTTACGGCGCAACAAGCGGTAAGGCGTTCATCGACGGTGTTGCAGGCGAGCGTTTCTGCGTAAGAAACTCAGGCGCAGTGGCAGTTGTCGAGGGCGTTGGCGACCACGGCTGTGAGTATATGACAGGCGGCTGTGTGGTAGTTATCGGCAAGACGGGCAAAAACTTTGCGGCAGGTATGTCGGGCGGTGTAGCTTACGTTCTTGACGAGGACAGACACCTTTACACAAGACTCAACAAGGAAATGGTACTTTTCTCTGAGGTCAAGGAGAAGTACGATATAATTCAGCTCAAAGACCTTATCCAGCAGCACGTTGACGCAACAGGCTCTGAAAAGGGCAAGCGTATTCTTGATAGCTTTGAGGAATATCTGCCTAAGTTCAAGAAGATAATCCCTCACGATTACAAGAAGATGATGTCTGCTATAGCTTCAATGGAAGAAAAGGGTATGAGCAGCGATCAGGCGCAGATAGAAGCATTCTATCAGATCATCAACGGCAAGCAGTAAGCCTGCGCACATGAGATATTGTACTTTTAAAATCGAAAGGAGGATATACTTGCCGTGAAAGCAAGTATAGTTGAGATATGGGAAAGCCAACTGGTTTTATGGACTATAAGCGTGAGGACGCAGCAGCGTTCTCCGTTGAGGAACGTATAAAGAATTTTAATGAATTTCACACTCCTCTTTCAAAGGAGGAGCAGCAGAAGCAGGGTGCAAGATGTATGGACTGCGGTGTGCCGTTCTGTCAGGCAGGAATGAAGATAGGCAACGCATTTTCAGGCTGTCCGCTTAACAATCTTATCCCTGAATGGAACGACCTTATATACAAGGGCAACTGGGAGCAGGCATATTACAGACTTCATATGACGAACAATTTTCCTGAGTTCACATCAAGAGTTTGTCCTGCACTTTGCGAAAAAGCCTGCACCTGCGGAGCTAATGGCGACGCTGTTACCACAAAGGCTAACGAATACGGCATTATTGAAAATGCCTATGCCTGCGGATATGCTTCAGCAAGAGTGCCAAAGGTAAGAACAGGAAAGACTATCGCTGTTATAGGCTCAGGCCCGTCGGGTCTTGCTGCCGCTGACCAGCTCAATCAGAGAGGTCACAGTGTAACAGTTTTCGAGCGTGAGGACAGAGTGGGCGGTCTGCTTATGTACGGCATACCGAACATGAAGCTTGAAAAGCAGATAATCGAGCGCAAGATAAACATAATGAAAGAAGAGGGCATCGAGTTCCGCACAGGCGTTAATGTTGGCAAGGATATCACAGCGGCTGAGCTTCTCAAGGACTTCGACAGAGTAATACTTTGTTGCGGTGCTTCAAACCCTAGAGATATCAAAGCCGAGGGCAGAGATGCAAATGGTATCTATTTTGCAGTGGATTTTCTGAAATCCACAACTAAGGCGCTGCTGAATGGCGGTCTGACGGATAAAAACCACATTTCCGCAAAGGGCAAGAACGTCATGGTAATAGGCGGCGGAGATACAGGAAATGACTGCGTTGGTACAAGCGTAAGACATGGCGCAAAGAGCGTTTTGCAGCTTGAAATGATGCCAAAGCTTCCTGACACGAGAGCCGAGAACAATCCATGGCCGCAGTGGCCAATGGTCTGCAAGACAGATTACGGTCAGGAGGAAGCTATCGGTGTGTTTGGCCATGACCCGAGAGTTTATCAGACAACTGTCAAGGAGTTTCTCAAAGACAAAAAGGGCAATCTTAAGGGCGCAGTGCTTGTAAAGCTCAGCCCTGAGAAAGACCCTAAGTCAGGCAGAACGATAATGAAGCCTGTTGAGGGCAGCGAATACAAGGTAGAAACCGAGCTTGTTCTTATTGCGGCAGGCTTTCTGGGATCTGAAAGCTATCTCACAAAGGCTTTTGGCGTTGAGGTAGACGGCAGAACGAATATCGCAACAGCCGACGGCACACATCAGACCAACGTGAAGAACGTGTTTGCGGCAGGCGACGTGCGCAGAGGACAGTCACTTGTAGTATGGGCTATCAGAGAGGGCAGAGATGTTGCCCGTGAGGTGGATAAGAGCCTTATGGAGTATACAAATCTGTAATACGAGATAAAAATGTAACACCGTCCGAGGAGTTCGGGCGGTGTTTTTTGTGTGTAGGGTGTCGTACCCATGGGCGGTGACAAAAAAATCCGCTACCATAAATGATAGCGGATCTGGGTGCAGGTGCAAGCACCTGCTGGAGCTGCTAACCGGGCTTGAACCGGTGACCTCGTCCTTACCAACCAATCA
>OKRZ01001934.1_pt1 | contig 15674 bp, 18 predicted proteins | sample 1601141 | NCBI WGS metagenome assembly OKRZ01 (sample SAMEA3541524, study PRJEB24748) | human gut metagenome | biome: human gut; feature: human-associated habitat; material: faeces | place: China | collected 2012
TTCATCCACGCCCATATAACTTATGGACGTGGTACTCTGCTTGGCCTTTCATAGATTTTTAATGTATCAATATAAATTAGATGTCCCGGATACAGATGAATTGGATATAGATAAATTTATAGAATTAGATTTGTATATAGACAAATCAACTGATTGTGAATATTTGGTTTCAAGTAATTCTGAAATGGTACAGTTAGTAACGGCAGAAGGCACTCCTTATGCAGAAAAATATAAAGAAAATAAAAACAGATTCTTTATAATGGATTCTTCAGTATTTATGAATTCAATAGATTCTTCAATAATAGTAGATAATAATACCGGAGTTCAATATTTGGTAAAGTATAAAAACTTCTCCAATACATTAACTTCAACTAAAATAGGCTCAATTACAATATTAACGGATAAAGATGGTAAACCATATATTGGAAAATAGGAGAATGTATATATGAAAGATAGATTAATACCATGTGTAAATTATATTTGTGCAGGTGAAACTTGTTTAAAAGGAGTTAAGAAAGTAACAATGAGTAAATGTCAACATTGTCAGAAATATCAACCAAGAAAAACAAAAAATAAAAAAAAGGAATCTGTAAAAATAAAGCACCAAAAAGACAAAGACAGACATAATAATTGGGAAGAATATTATTAAAAAATAAGGAGAAAAAATGATTTTATTTGCATTAATAATAATATTTATATTTTTAATTTTTTTGAGGCCATATGAAAAAGATGGTTTCTATGCAACAGGTATAGCAATTGCAGAGTATCAGCTTTTGCAGGAAATAACAATTCAAATATTTACAACGAGAAAAAGTTAGCACAATATCAGGTAGAAAAGGTTGCTGTAGAAAAAATAGATATAAAAGAAATAAATAAAATAGGAACTCCTGCCTTAATTGAAAATCAACCAACTAAAAATAAAGACTATAAAGTTACATATGTTGTTAATAACATAGAAAAGACGACGACTGTTTCAGGTGACTCATTATTTATTAACAAAACTGATGCGGAAACTCCATACATTATTCGTTATAACATAAAGAAAGAAGTGTCTATCCCTGAAATATTATTTTCGGTTAAATTTTTGGATATAATCCCACCTTTTTCAACTAAAACAGTATATGGAGTCTATATGTAAAACAAAGGAGAAAAACTATGAAAGTGTACTATTCAGGAAAAAACAAAGGTAAAAGAAAATATATGAATATCAAATATACTAAAGAAGAATTGGAGGAATTTATTATAAAAAAATATCAAAAAAAAGCTGATATGATAGGAAAACAGATGAAGATGATGAAAGATAATTAAAATAAAATTAGAAAAGGAGAAATTAAAAATGAAAAAAATTGAATGTTTTGAATGTGAATATTGTGATAAATTATATAAAGAAAAAACAGAATGTGAAGCTCATGAAAAACAACATCAACTTAATAATGAGGCTCAAAAGATGTGATAATAGATGTATACGTGATTGTTTCAGATTTGTTCCTAATCATTATGCATTAAAGCGAACATTAAAACAATAAATATAAAAAATATATAATTTATAATTTAAGAGTCACTGCAGTGGCTCTTTTTATTTTATAAAATGAACCATATAAATTTTTATATAAAATAATGAATTATATAAATATATTACATATGATTTTTAAGGGGAGATTGTAAATGATTCACATTATTTTTTGCCGTTTATTGTTTCGTAAAATTGTTATTTAACGAACTAATACAGCACTTTTATAAAAAGCTTATCAATTGCTCCTTGCTACTACGTAGATTTTTAATTGATTTTATCGTATACTTATACATATTTAACGAAATAATATAATCAAGGGAGAATTTTTATGGCTGAAAAAAGTGATTATGCTTTTCAACAGGAGGCTGTTCTTAATAAAAAAATTGAATATATTGAAAAAATGTTACCTCCGGTTTGTAGCGAATATTTTTCACATTTAAAATTATCAAAAACACCTAAAACTGTTTATGCTTATGCAACTGATTTAAAACTATTTTTTTCTTTTTTATGTCAGGATGTTTTTTGTATTGAAATGGAACGAATTAACATATATATGCTAAAGGAAGTTACTGCTAAAGACATATCTCATTTTCTTATAAAAATGCATAATGGCTACGGAGATAATGATGAAAATGGATTAAAAAAATACAGAAATGGAGACAGAACGTTAAGTCGAAAATTATCCAGCATAAAATCCTTTTTCCACTACTGCTATCTTTATGGTTATCTTCCTTATGATGTATCTTCAATTGTTGAGACTCCAACAAAAAGAAGAAAAAATAAAAATGTTATACGTCTTACTGAAGAAGAAAATGAAATGTTACTTAATGTAATTTTATATGGAGAAAACTATTCAAACAATGTAGTTTCTTCCAGACAGAAAAAATTTGCTGAAAAAACAAGAAAAAGAGATTATGCCATAATTGTTACACTTCTTGGGACAGGAATTCGTGTATCTGAATTAGTAGGTATAGATATTAATGATATAAACTTTAAAGACATGTCTATTCGTGTTTTTAGAAAAGGAGCTTTCTTTGATACTGTATATTTTGGAGATGAAGTTAATGATGCTTTACTTATTTATCTTGATGAACGAAAAAATATTGAACCAATGGCAGGCTCTGAACAGGCTCTATTCCTATCACTACGAAAAAAACGTATAGATGTAAGAAGTGTCGAAAAACTTGTCAAAAAATATAATTTACTTACAGGAAATGCAAAAAATATAACACCCCATAAACTCAGGAGCACCTTTGGTACTCTTACTTATGAGCAGACAAAAGATATAATGCTTACAAAGAATGCTATGGGGCATGCTGATATAAAAACAACTGAGATATACATGGATAATGCAAATGTACAGGAAAGAAAAAATGCAGCTAAAAATTTAATTTTAACAAAAGATTTAAAAGCAGATGAATAAATAATTTTTATATATTTTATATGAATTTTGTTCCTTTGTATTCAATAAAAATCCCATATTATAAATATAAAAGTGAAAGGTGAAAGGTGATTTTTATGAATGCAAAAAGAAACAAGAAATTATTAGTTTCAGACAATATTATACTCAGTAATAATATGTCTGCTCCACTAAGAAATAATAAAGTTATGGTTGCTGGGGCTGCAGGCTCAGGGACAGCAAATTATTATATAAAACCAAATATGTTGCAAATGAATGCATCTTTTGTTGTCGTTGATCCTAAAGGGGAAATATTTTATTCGATTGGAAATACTTTAAAAAATAATGGATATAAGGTTAAAATTTTAAATCTTTTAGATATGTCTTTTTCTGATTATTATAATCCTTTAGATTATGTTAAAACTGAAAAGGATGTAAAAGAACTTATAGACTGCCTATTTGAAAATACTGAAGGAATTCGTAAAGAGGATAAATTTTTTAAAAATTGTGAATGTCTTTTATTATCTGCATGTGTATTATATTTAATAGATTTTTGCCCGGATGAAAACAAGAAAAACTTTGCTGAAGTTTTAAATATGATTAGTTCAGCTCAGGTAGATGAACTAAATCCTAATGCTAGATCTCCATTAGATTTATTGTTTGATAAATGTCCTAAAGATTCTTTGGCATGGAAATACTATAGTGCTTTTAAAAAAGCAGAAACATCAATTACTGATAAAATTATTGCATCTTGTTCTATTATATTATATCCGTTTAAGACAAAGTCTTTTGCTGAACTAACTAAAAAAGATACTTTAGAAATAGAAAAATTCAAAGATGAAAAAACAGTGCTATTTATTATTTCATCCATGTCTAAAACTGAATTTAATTTCATTGTTCCTGTTCTTTGTCTTCAAATTTTGAATATGTATAATATTAGACAAGCACAAGACAGTTCGTCAGATATACCTATTCATTTGTTTATGAATAATTTTATGAATTGTGGGAAAATACCAAACCTCTTATATTATTTTGCAACTGGTCAGGATATTTCAATTTCCATAATATTGCAGGATATTTCTCAATTAGAAACAATATATCCTAATGTATGGAAAGAGATAATGGATGAGTTTGAAAATCTTGTATTCTTTGGTCCAACTAATGAAACAACGTCAGATTTTTTAAAAAATAAAATGAAAAATAGAAATAAATTTTATAATTTATTTTCTAAACATTCTTTTATTATTCCGGCTGAAAAATGTATTGTTTGCAAAGGAAACCAAAAACCAAAAACAGATAAAAAATACGATTATATAAAGCATCCATATTTTGAAAATACAGGTGATTACGATATAAAAAATAGTCGCAATTATAAAGAAAAACATTAAAATCTTAGAATTTTTTTTGAGAGGACTTGAAATGCATTCTTGTCCTCTTTTTCTTTATGGTAAATCATTTATATTTACTTCAACTTCTGTAAAATCATCATCTATATATGCATTTTCTGATTCCATAGTTCCAACACCTGCCCAGTTTCTCTTAATACATGTAATTAACCAACCGGTTCTATTTTCTACATTGTTAGCAACTTGTAATAATTTTCCGGCTTCATCAATTATATGTAAATCATATCCAGCACATTCTGCAACAGCTCTAGCATCAGAAACTTTTAAATCATATGTATCTGATATATATTCTATTACTTTATACATTCTGTCCATATCTTTTTCATCATATTCTACAATTTTTTGAAGTTTTTGTTTATTCATTATTATTTTTTGATTTGTTTTTATGTTTCTAAATACTGTAAAAATGATAGTTTTTGGTCTTCCATACTTACCTTCTATCCTATATTCAAAATCAATGTCTGTCATTTCATGTATTTCTTTCTGAGCCACATTTAATACTTTATTCTTAAATGGACTTATTTGTTGATATTTATTTTTATCTGCTCCTTTTATAGCCTCTACTATTTTCTCATAATCTTTGCACCCTGCTTTCATTAAATTTTTTGCTTCTTTATTTCCAGGATCATTCATATCATATATATTTAGCAATATCTTTAATTCATTAAATCCATATGATATTTCAACACTGTTTTTCATTGCCAATTTATTCAAAAGAAAAGATTGCTGCTTTAATAATTCATATAATTTAATTGAATACTTAGAGTTCATTGGGAAAATGTTGGCTAAACGATATGTAGTATATCCTACTCCCTTTCTCTGAATATCAAAAAGATATGGAGTTACACTGCTTCCGAACTTAATTTCAACTCCCTTTTTCTCTTTGTAAACAACTTTATCAATTAATACAAAAAATCCAAATTCTGCTCCATCTTCTCCGGCTCCATCAAAGTAGAAATTGTTGTTTTCAGCTAAATCATCTACTATTCTTCTCATCTGTGTGTATATAGAATTTCCCTTAACATTTAAGGCTTGCTTTATTTCTTTTGTTGGAATTAAGACAGTGGCTCCTTCATTTTCTGGAAGTTTTTCAAATGGATTTATCTTCGTAAAAGCAACATTTAATACTTTTATAGAGTTTAAGTTTAAATTATACTTACTTGAAATTAATGGATTAGATTTTGATACCATTAGATCATTTGCCAGAGGCTGTTCTACTCCTTTTTTTACTTTTGTTTCATTAGTCATGATTCTCCCTCACTTATTTATCCGTACTTTTTTTCGATAGATTTAAATTACAACTTATTTGGTTACTTGTCAAGTTTTTATATCTTTTTTCTTCCCATTTTTCCTTTATTGCTTTTTCTTTTTAGTTTCATTTTTTAATTTTATTTTTATGCCAGGAACTCTTTATATAAAGGCTTTCTAGTTATTTTTAAACTTCTTAAAATTTTTATTCTTTTAGTTTATTATTTCTTTTTTTGAAATTATACTTTTTTGGTTAATCAGTTTACTGAACTTATATTTTTCTTTGTCATTTTGTATAATTCAAAAAGTTTTTTTCTCTTCAAAAATCATTCAAAAAGTTATAATTTGCCCCCTTTTTTCATTCATAAAGTTCAATAAATACTTCAAAAAGTATGCATTCTTCTCTTGTAATCCCCATTTTTATTGACTTTTTTGCCTTGGTAATATGTTAATTCTACAAATATGTAAATTCATTAGGGGACAGCTTATAAATTTTTAATTTATATTATTATATTTTATTTACTAAAGATTCAATATTAAAAACTGCTCATAAATATCTTGGACTAAATGATCTGCATATGAACACTAAACAGCTTCGACTTCTAATTTTTTTAAAGAACTCCTTATTTCTTATATTTTATTAAATTAAACTTTTTGAAGTGTTATGTTTTTATTAATTCAATAAGAGCAAATTTACTTGGATAATTCCTTTGTTCTATTTTATTTGATTTATTTTGACCTTTTAGAGTTATTTATTTTGATTAAATTTATTTTTACATATATATAGAAGAAACTCGTAATTTTTATATAGATATTTATGTTTTTGATTACTTTTAGAATTTTTATTTTTTAATTTAAATTTTTTGGGCTACTGTATACTTTTATGTAAAAAATTCATTTAAAAAGTCAAATTTTTAAATTCCTGTTTAAAGTTTAATTCAATTTAAACTTTTTGGGTTACTATTTTTAGTTATTTAACCATCTAAGTACAAAAGATTCCTACCAAAAGCAACTATGTATTTGTGTCAAAATTAGTTAGTATACAAATTTCGTATATACTATATTTTGTAGCATTTATTATTTATAAAGTCTAATTTCCCCCTAAAAATAAACTTAATTGGTTATTTTTAGGACATGTGTAACCAATTAAGTACAAATTTATTACAGGAATTAAACCAATTTGGTCATTATAATCATTCAAAAAGTATAAATTCGATATAAATTAATCTTTTTGGGTTATTATCTGTATATTTTTAACCATTCAAGAGCAAATTCATTACAGGAAATATACCTGATTTGGTTACTATAATCATTCAAGAAGCACAAATCTGCTATAAATTAAACTTAATTGGTTATTTCTGATGTTCATATGACCATTCAAGAACAATTTCATTACAGAAAATAAACTTGATTTGGTTACTATAATCATTCAAAAAGTACAAATTCGGTATAAATTAATCTTTTTTGATTACTTTTCATACATTTATAACCATTTAAGTACAATTTGATTCTAGAAATTAGCCCTATTTGGTTACTATAATCATTCAAAAAGTTTAAATTGAGTATAAATTAATCTTTTTTGTTTCTGATGTATATGTAACCAATTAAGAACAATTTCATTGTAGGAAATGTACCTGATTTGGTTACTATAATCATTCAATAAGTACAAATCTGCAATAAATTAATCTTTTTTGGTTATCATCTGTATATTTTTAACCATTTAAGTTCAATTTTATTACAGGAAATAAGCTGACTGCTACAAGAAAAACTTTTTATGTCAAGCATAACCGATTAAGAACAATTTCAATCCAGTTAGTTTTTTGAAGCATTAGTTATAATTGTATATTTATGATAAAAAAAAGAAAGCATTGCTGCTCTCTTTTCTTTTTATTTCCTTTGCAAATTAATCTCAATTAATTTTTTTATATCAGGATTTTCTTTAAGTACATAATCATCCAAATATGTCATTATGGCATCTCGTATAAATTTAGATGTAGTTATTCCTAAATATATTGAAACATTCTTTATTATTTCATCCTGCTTTTTAGTCATATATAATTTTTTTTGTAATTTTGAATCTGTTAATTCACTTCGCATGTATATGTCTGATAATGTATTGGTCTTTACTTCAGAAATATTTAATCCAGACATTTCTACAATCTGAGGAACTTTCACTTTTCTTTTAGAATATACTTTCCTATGTTGTTTCTCTATTGGTTCTTCTATTGCTTCATTAACTTTATTGGTTTCATCAAGTCTTTCCGAATCTTCTATTTGTTCTGTTATGTCTTTTGCTTTATTTTCATCAATGTTATTATTGCCTTTTTTTACAGATTCATTATCATCATGGTTACTCTCTTTTATATTTGAAAAATCTATTCCAAACATCAAGTCATCACTAAATGATTTATTTCTTGCCATATATGTCACTCCTTTATTTATTCTTCTAAAATTTCATCAACAAGCTCAATATAATCTTTTGAACTTGTGCATTTTGGAGCATAATTAATTAACAATTCTCTACTTGTCTGAGCTTCCGGAACTTTAACACATTTTCTTATATATGTTTTAAATACTTTTGTATCTATTTGTTCAGCTATTTCTTTTAATGCTTTTTTAACATCTCTAGCTAATATTGTTCTTATGTCATATTGAACAAGAAGTAATCCTGATATTTTTAAATTTGGATTAAATCTTTTTTTTGTTTTATTGATTGAATCATATAATTGAGATAATCCTTGAATCCCATATTTATCTGCAGTAATTGGAATTACTATTTTATCTGCAGCAACTAAACAATTAATTAATAATGTATTTAAACTTGGACCTGTATCAATTATTGAAAAATCATATCCATTTAAATCAGCAATTGCCTCTCTTAACATAAAAAAGCCATCAACATCTCCATTTAATACTTTATCAGCCCCACTTAATAATTTATCTGATGCAACAATATCTCCAAATTCTGTATGTTGTATAGCATCATTAATGTTTACAGGATTTTCTTTTTCAAGAATAACATCATATAAAGTAGTTACCCCATCTCCGGTATTAGCTCTGTATGTATCAGTACTATTTCCCTGTGGATCTGCATCAATAAATAAAACTTTGTATCCTTTTTTTTGTAAAACATTAGCAATTGCTGTGGCAGTTGTTGTTTTACCAATTCCACCTTTTTGATTTGCTATAAGTATTGTTTCCATTTCTTTTCTCCTGCTATGCTATTTATATTTATCTACTACTTACTATACTTTGAGAAACGCCCCATGTCAATGATGTTTTTTAATACAGTACTGTAGTACTATTACATATAAAAAGGTACTGTAGTTCTATAGTACTCTTTTATAGTCAAATTAAAATTTCTAACTTTAAAATACCTATATATCAGTATTTTATTAAAAAGGTACTGTAGTACTTGTTGTTTTTACTTTTAACAATTATTTATATGAAAAGGTACTATAGTACTTCTCTTTTATGCTATGTTTTAAATTTGAGTACTATAGTACTTATTTCCTGTGTCTTAATAATTTTAAAAATTAAATTATTTATATTTTTAAATAAAAATTTTCTCCCCTGGAAAAAGGCAAATTAATCTGTTTGTTTTAATAGGTTAGCACTTGTATTTTATAAAATACAAAGTTTAAATATTCATGGATGATGATACTCTTTAGAAATAAAAGATTAGTCATCTTTTTCACCAAATATATAAAAATTTTTGCTTGAATCATTTGGATAGATTTTAAGTAGTTGTTTCCCAAAACTGTATTTTAAGTTATAAAACTAATAAATATACACATAAATGTTTAGTGGTTTTCATTTAAAAATTTTTACACTACAAAAGATAAATAAATTTCAATGTTAATTTTTTTATATTAAGCAGGAATGTTGGCTGCGAAATTTCATGTATTTCATTCAACTTAATATTTTGTATAAAAGGTACTTAAGTACTGTAATACTTTTATATGAAATGCAGAATAAGTACTGTAGTACTATTTTTTATAATTAAGAAGTCTGATTAAGGCATTATAGTACTTGAAACATAAAACAGTACTTAAGTACCTAGTAGAAAATTTATTGCAAAAAAATATTTAGGGGTTACTGGCGAAAATGGTACTATGGTACTATAGTACCATAAAGGGTACTGTAGTACTTTTCCCTAATAATTTTATCTGGATTATTAATGAAGTACCATAGTATCATAATTGAGAAAAAAGTACTGTAGTACTTGAATGTGGTACTACAGTACCATAGTACTTAATGGTGCATTGAAAACAATAAAGTTAGAAAAAGGTACTACAGTACTTATAAAACAAAACAGTACCTAAGTACTTTGAATAAGATAAAGGGATGCTTTTATGTCTGATAAAACTGTAGTCCCATTAATGAATTCTAATAGTACTATGGTACTGTAAAAAGGGACTGTAGTACTCCTTGCTAAAAATAGTTTTACTTGAATTATAAAAAGTACCATAGTACCTACATATTATAAAAAAGTACTTAGGTTCTTAAACTCAGTATCATAGTACTTAATGATGTAATTAAAATAAATTAATTTAAAAATGGTACTATAGTACTAATGGAAAACAAGTACTATAGTACTGTATTTGAATATTTTGTTGCTATAATAGGTACTGTGGTACTTAAAACATAAAACAGTACTTAAGTACCTAAAATGCAGTACTTAGGTACTTAGGAAAAGGATAACTGAATGTTATTATAAGACACTAATAGTATTATGATGTAAATAATAAGCACTTATAGTACTATGGTACTGTGAAAAGGTACTGTAGTACTTAAATAGCCAGCGATACAGCCCCTAAGTACTTATAAAAGAGGGACAATTGGATGCTACTGCAATGTATTAATAGTACTATGGTATTCTGAAAAGATACTGTAGAATTTGTTTCAGGAAATTTAGAAACAAAAATATATATGTATGGATTAGCAAATGTATTTATTTTTAGATGTTAAAATAACCTGTAGTTAACCAGAATCATAATAAGTTTTAAATTCATAAAACGTTTTAAGAACATAAAAGACAATAGAATAGTTCTCTGAACCATTAAAACGGTACTGTGGTACTCTGAATGTGTAAGTTCTTTCATAATATCATAAAAAAGAGTACTGTAGTACCAAAACAATATAGTACTATAGTACTGTATTATAAATAATTTAATTAAATGTTCTTGAAAATCTTTAAGTTAAAATATAAAATGAACTTGAGGTATAAACAAATGAATTTTAATAAGAGAAATCCCTGCCCAATATGTGGAGCTACTGATTACTGTGCTTATATCAAATCACAAAATGGTTATTTAATTACTTGTCATAAAATAAAACAGACAGTTAAAAAGCATGAAATAGTCAATGGAATAGATGGCAAAGAATATATTTTTTTGTATGAAAAGAATGGCTGCTACATGTTTGAAGAAAAAGAACAGTATGAGACTGCAAAAAAGGCTTATTTTGAAGGTATTAGATATAAGGCAGACAAACATACAAGTGCAGTAGTAAAAACTTCAGACAGGCTGAATTTTGAAGACGAGAATAGTTATAAAAACATTAAAGTTTCTCATAATAATCTTAATGAAATATATAGAACTTTATTAAATCAATGTGAACTAAGTAAAAAACATATTGAAATGTTGAAGTATAAAGAAAAATGGACAGATGACTTAATAAAAAAATCAGATTATTTTTCTACTCCTGATTTGAATAAAAAGAAAAAAATATTAGAAGAAATTAAGAAAAATAATATAACATTAGAAGGAGTTCCGGGATTCTTCACAAAAAATAATAAATGGACATTTAACATGGTTTCAGGAATGATACTTCCTGTCTATGATATAGATAAAAAAATAATAAGATTACAAATCAGACCTGATTGGAATTATCGGCAAATAAAAGAATTTGAAAAAAGAGGGGAAAAACCACCTAAATATATTAATTTTAGTTCAAATGGTAAGGAAAATGGAACAAGAAGTGGCTCTGTAGCAGGAATTCATTATAATAATTCAAATTTTAAAACAGTAATTGTTACAGAAGGGTCTAAAGATGCCAGAATAGCTTCTGAATATCTTAAAAGACCTTGTGTATATCTTCCCGGAGTTAATACATATACTGCATTTATTAATTCAAAATTGTTTAAAGAACTTAGAAAAAGAAATATGGAAAACATAATAATAGCTTATGATGCAGACATTACATCTAAACCACAGGTTAAAATGGCGATGGAAGGCTTTTATACAAAACTTAAAGACATTGGATTTAATGTTTATTATGCTAAGTGGGATCTAAACAAAGGAAAAGGAATAGGTGATTTAATTTTAAATGGTTATGAACCTGCAATATATAAAAGAAAGAAATAAGGATTTTATAATTTTTCATAAAGTCCTTTTTTTATTAAAAAAATATTGACAAAATTTAACAAAATGTTTCACGTGAAATGTCATTTTTACAATATATAAAATAGTTTGTTGTATATTTTCTACGAAAAAAGGAATTAAATTCCATTTTTTATTTAGAAAAAATTAAAACTCATATTATTAGTATAATAAAATAATAGGAGTAAGGAACAAAAAAATGGAAAAATTATATAAAACATTAATAAAAAAAAGTGCCCAATGTGTAAAGAAGTTACATATATGAAAGTAACCAAAGAAGAAGATGACCAAATTAAAAAATTATAAATAAAAAAACATATGAGGAGGATAAATTATGCTGTGGTATACATTATATAGTCGAATAGGGAAACAACCTGCATATTATACAAATAAAAATCATGTATATGCTTTGTTGGAGAATCCTAAAACAGGAGAAACAGAAAAAGTATATTTAGATATTATGTACGATGCAAAAGGACATCCATATTTAGTTAAACATAAGAATAAATAATTAAAAGGCTCATTACGAGCCTTTTTTTTATAGCTTAAATCCAATAAATATAATTAATATAGTTAAAATATTTAACAAAATTATCAACCATGGTTTTGGATAAAATTCATTTTTATGTTTATTTTTTCCTGAAATACATATATATACGGTTAATATATTCCATACAATAATAGCCACTAATAATGCCATATTGAGTTCCTCCTTTTTATAATAATAATATGATATTTTATGCAAAAAAAAGAGCCACCGGAGTGACTCTTTAATTTTTTAATTATTTATTTTCTGTTTCATTATTATTTCCTGTCTGGTCTGTTACTACAGTGCTACTTCCGTTTACAGTAACCCAGCCATGTTTTAATCTTGCCTCAGCTAATTTATTGCTTATTAATTCCTGTGTTAATGAGTCGGCTAATTTTTTATTGGCCTCTGCCTCTGCTTCGGCAGCTATCTTAGTTGCATCTGCTTCTGCCTGAGCAGTTGTCCTTTTTACCTGTGCATCAGCCTCAGCTTTTTCTATATTCTTCTGATTTTCAATCTGCTGTTTTTCGTAATCCATCTGAGCCTGCTGTTTTTTAGCAATTTTATCGTCATATTCTTTATCGAAAGAAGCATTATTAATTACAACTTTATTAATTGTAACAACATCTTTCCCATATTTCTGATCAATGGATTCCTGTATATTCTGTTCGGCAATAGGTTCTAACTTACTTCTGTTTGTTACATCCACGGGAGATAATGTCTTTGAAGATGTTTTTATGGCAGAAGATACAAGAGATTCATTTACAAGATTTTCTGCATAATTAGAAATATTTGCGGCAATCCAAGCTGATTTTTCGGGATTAATTCTGTATGTAACTGTAATTCCAGAAAAAGTTACAATATTTCTTTCACTTGTTTCAGATGTAATTTCAGAATCATTAAAAATTATATCCTGCTGTTTATTATTAATTTTTTCTACAGTTTGAACAAAAGGAATTTTAAAATTAAATCCATTTGGAAGTGTGTTTGAACTAATCTGTCCGAAAGTTTTCTTAATTCCAGTGTAACCTGTTGGAATAATTACAAAGCTATTCGAAAAAACAATAAATGCCAAACCTAAAATAATTCCTGCACCATAAGTTATAAAATGAGTTTTTTTATCTTCCATAATATAGGCTTTTGCTATATAAAGCCCTATAGATGCAATAATTGTAACAATTCCTATTATAAAAATTATAATGTTCATAAAATTTTCTCTCCTTATTTTTATATATTTTTTTTATTTCTAATTTAAATAATTTTTATTTTTATGGTGGTATATATCTTTCCAATTTTTCCTCCTGTTTTTATTTATTAATTAGTACAATTATAATATGGTAGAATTTATAAAAAAATTATAAAAAGGAATTAAATTCCTTTTTTTTATAATTTAAGTAAAAAATAATCTCATATTATAAATGAAAACTAAAAAAACAGGAGATTCAGAGAGGAGCAAACTAATTTATGAGAAAGAAATTATTATTAGTACCCATTATTACATTAATAATAGGAAGTTTATCCGGATGTGCATTACTTAATAATGAGGTAAACGAATTAAATGGTTCAATTACAGGAAATAGCTATAATGCTTCATTTTATTCTAATGAAGGTGTTAAGTTTATGGACATGAGTGGCCAAAAAATTGATTTTTCATCTAATATTGTTAAAGAACAGTCTTATGATTCAGATAGTGGATGGGGATATACTGAAACTTTGTCAAGTGTTGTAACAATTACGATAGACGGAAAAGAAGTAGAAAGCTGTGGCAGTACTATGATATTTGCCGAAGAAGGATTAAATCCTGATGTGGATTTTAAAAGCCCAGATGTAATTAATAGCACAACAGACGGAAGTCTTGGAGAAAATGTAATTATTGCCAGTATTGTAAACAAATACAAAAACTATTTTGGAAAATCAAGAGTAGTTGTCATTCAGTCTCAATTAGGTGATCCTATTTGTGCATATTCAGGAGATGAAGTATATTGGAAAGTATGTCAGGATTTACCAAAAACAACAAAGTTAATGATAGATGGTAAAGCACTTTATATACATAGAGCAAATTTCCAAATCATTGACAAAGAATTATTAAATTAAAATCTAAGAAGGAGTCACGATAGTGGCTCTTTTTTATTTATCCAATAAAATAAATCATATTATTAATGAAATAAAAAAATATAGGAGAAAATTTAAATGAATTTTGATAAAGAAAAAATTCTTGAAACAGAATATTGCAAAAAATTCGATGAAATCAGAAAAAATATGATGGTGACTTCATATTTTAAGTATGGACCATTGAAAGACAATTATGGAACATACAAATGTATGGATGCAATTGGAAATATTAAAAAAAGATTAGATAAATACATTGAAACAGGAAATACGGAATTTCTTGCTGACGTAGCTAATTTTGCAATGTTGGAATTTATGCACCCTAGCATTGAAGGAGCAAAATATCAACCAACAGACTCCGGTAGTTGTGATATAGTTGGATTTTCTATTAATGAGATAAGAAATTTTGAAGATAAAGAAAGGAATTAAATTATGCAACCAGAAGAAATTATTGAAATATTAAATACTTATAAAAAATATATTAACTTTATAAACAACAATGGAGATAATCTTTGTATACATAATATTAAAGTAGGAGATGAAAGCTCTGACCATTTATATGTTACACTAAAAGGATATATGGGAGAAATATTTGAACAGGAAGTATTTTTATCTAAATCTAAGGAACTTAATGTAATAAACAGAGAAACAGGAGACGATATTCTTCTTTTCAATCTTGAAGTAAATGAAGATATGTCAAGAGAAGATTATGAATACATTAAATATAAAAAAAGATAAAGGAGAAAATAAACTATGGTTTACATTTTAAATGAAAAACAGCATAATATAAATTCTAACAGAGCAAAAGAACATACACTGGAGATGAAGAAAAAATATGAGAAAGAAATTCAAAAATGTGTTAAAGACACAAAATTATATAATAATTTTGTTGCACCCTTAAAAGAAATTAACAATAATTCTATTAAAGGGTCATTATCAACTTTGGATAGTGTATCAGCAGTATTGAATTTATCTAAAGGGAAAACAGCATTGCTTAATTTTGCTTCATACAAGAGTCCCGGTGGACTATTCATGAATTACCACTCCCATTCGGTGCAGTAGCTCCTATGAAAGTGGTTTCTAACAG
>OKRZ01001956.1_pt1 | contig 15563 bp, 12 predicted proteins | sample 1601141 | NCBI WGS metagenome assembly OKRZ01 (sample SAMEA3541524, study PRJEB24748) | human gut metagenome | biome: human gut; feature: human-associated habitat; material: faeces | place: China | collected 2012
TTTGTGCGGTAGAAAAGGACAAAGGCGGTGTAACCCATCTCGTTTAGGGCGGCGGCAATCGCCATTCCTTCGACCAGTCCCCACTGGCGGTTGAAGGCGCCGCCCGGGATGATCACGGCGTAGGGACGTCCGGCGATGGGACCCGGAAAATGCAGGAAGGCAGGAGACTCCTTGTCCCACTCACTCATGCGTTCCTCCTCGGAATAGAGCGGATAGAGATAGTTTTTTCCGGTGGCGGCGAGTTCCTCCATGCGGTGTAAGGTCGGTACAAAGCCGACTTTCTCAAAACCGTAGCTTGCTAACGGTGCATTCCAGTGATCCGGTGTCATATCGGTAAAAATGTGGGTGCCGAAGTCCCCGTAGACCTTGCTTTTGACCAGATCACCGATGGTCATCTCTGGTGTGATATCATGATACTTCATAATGAAAACCTCCTTTACGAGTCTTGCTGTGTCGTGGCTCACTGTTTTCTTCGATCCATTTCTACAACTATGGCGGAATATGTATAGGCAATAGTTACAAAAACTGTAGCTGATTATAATAAAAATTGTAAAAATTATCTACAAAAATGAGAAAAAATAGCAGGATATGTAAAAAAACAGACGTTATTAAGCAAAAACGGTGTGGTTTCGCTATTCCTATTTTGGTACCATAACTGCAAAGACAAGAATGGATAGGGGGAAAAGCAATGGCATTGATGGAGACACACTATTACAGCTCGTCCCTGGGGAGCAATATTACGCTGAATGTGTTCGTTCCAACGCCGGGCAGCAGTGAGCAGATCACACAGATGGGGTACAGCGCGAAGTACGATTACGAGAACGGGCTTCCGGTGCTGTATCTGCTGCACGGAGCGTACGGCGACGCATTTTCCTGGGTGCGCTACAGCAATATTGACCGCTATGCGCAGGACCGGGGGATTGTGGTTGTCATGGCATCCGCGGAAAATTCTTTTTATCAGGATCTTCGGAGCGGGAAAAAGTACAAGACCTTCTTTACGGAGGAACTGCCGCGCTTCATCCGCAATGTATTTCCGGTGAGCAGGGAGAGGGAGAAGACGTTTATCGCCGGTTTTTCTATGGGAGGTTACGGCGCGTGGTATCTGGCACTGTCCAGACCGGAGCTGTACGCGAAGGCGGCGAGCATGTCCGGCGCGCTGGACATTGCGGGACTGTATCAGGCGGCGGCAGCTGGGAACAACGACAACAATCCGTTTCATTGGGAGGATTGCTTTGGGGATCCGGACAAACTTGCCGGGAGCGATTATGATCTGTTTACGCTCTATGACAGGGATGTAAAGAACGGCTGTGTGCCGAAGCTGTATCAGGCAGTCGGGCGCGATGACTTTTTGTATCCGTCGAATGTGTATGTCAGAAAGCTGCTGGAACAGAAACAGGCAGATCTGACCTACGAGGAGGATAAAGGCGGTCATGACTGGAATTTCTGGGACCAGTATATCCAGCATATTTTAGACTGGATGCTGCATGATTAGAAGAAGGAGAGGGAGTACAATGCGAAAAGAAAATCCGGCAGATATTGCCATATTTGAAGAAAATGCAAAGCGCCCGTTCGGTATGAGAGATAAGATCGGATATGCGGCGGGAGATTTTGCAAATGATCTCACTTTTGTGATTGCCGCGCTGTTTATGATGAAGTTCTACACCGACATCATGGGTGTCAGCGCCGCGCTCGTCGGAACGCTGATGATGGTTGCCAAGGTAGTGGATGCGTTCACGGACGTTGCCATGGGGCAGGTGGTCGACCGCAGTCCGTACACGGCGAAAGGAAAATTTGCACCGTGGATCCGCCGTTTTGCCGGACCGGTCGCCGTGGCTTCGCTTTTGATCTTCGCGCCGTATTTTGCCGATATGCCGATGGGATTTAAGGTATTCTGGATGTTTTTTACCTACATTCTCTGGGGTTCCGTGTGCTACACCGGCGTAAACATTCCCTATGGTTCCATGGCGTCTGCGATGAGCGATAAGCCGGAGGAGCGGACGATGCTCTCAAACTGGAGAACCATCGGTGCCACCGTGGCGCAGATCGTGATTGCGGTGATCCTTCCGATGGTTGTGTACACAACGGATGCCGAGGGACACAAGGTGCTCGGGGGCACGCAGACGATGATCGCATCTGCCGTATGCTCCGTTCTGGCAGTCGTTGTCTATATGATCTGCTACCATCTGACCACCGAGCGTGTGAAGATGCAGAGTGCAGAGGGGCAGAAAAACGTATTTGAGCTTTTCAAAGTATTATTTACAAACCGCGCATTTGTGGGAATTGTCATCTCTGCGCTGATCTTTTTGCTGGTACAGATGACACTGTCCGGAATGAACAACTATATTTACCCGAACTACTTCAACAGCGCGGCGGCAATCTCCGTCAGCAGCCTTCTGGCATGTGTTGTGGTACTGGTTCTCTCCACATTTGTGACCAAGCTTTCGGATAAGATCGGCAAGAAAGAGCTGTCCGCAGCCGGTGCGTTTATCGGCGCGGCGGCACTGTTTGTGGGATACATCGTACATACAAAGAGTGTGGTGGTCTTCATCTGCATCTATCTGTTTGCTTACATCGGACTGGCATTTTTCAACCTGATGTGCTGGGCAATGATCATCGATGTCATCGATGACATTGAGGTGAAAAAAGGAATCCGCAGCGACGGTACGGTTTATTCCGTCTATTCCTTCGCCAGAAAGCTCGGACAGGCAGCAGCCAACGGTCTGACCGGACTGCTTCTCACCATAGTGGGATACAGCTCCGCAACCGCATTTGACGAGGACGTCGTAAACGGAATCTACAACGTGACGACTCTTTTCCCGGCGATCGGATTTGTTCTGCTGGCATGCTCACTGCTCTTTTTGTATCCGCTCTCCAAAAAGAAGGTGCTTTCCAACGTCGCGGAGCTTACAGCGCGCAAAGCAAAGTAGCAGGCAGTTTCCTTTCTGCGACAGGTTCTATGATAAGATGGCACGCTTTGCGATTTCAGCTGGAACTGCAAAGGGAACATTCGTGGGAGAAAAATGTGAGCATTTCTTCCAGCCGAAGTTTGCATCAGATTCCGTGTCTCTTCCACGTTTGGACTCTCCCGGAGCGTGTCCGACAAATTAGAGACAATGAGCGGACTTCCTAGCGGCGCTAATGTGCGTTTCCTCATAGACATTATAAAATCGCGCGAACTGAAACTCGGCGGCTTCTGCTATTAAAAACAAGGCAGAAGCCACCTCAGACATCAGTTCGCGCGATTATGTTATATTCGGAAACGCGCAAAGCGCCGCACGGAAGTTCCTAAATTGTCTCATGATTTGCGGACACAGTCCGTGGAGTGCTCCAAACTTGGAAAGACAAGGATCATCGCAGATGCAGTCGCCGGCTGGTTAGAAATGCCGCATTTTTTGAACAGAATGTTCCATAGGCATTCCAGCTGAAAGCTGCAGGAGGTGCTTTTTATAATATCACCTGTCACAGAAAGGAAAAGTGCCAATGTGAAGTGTGGAAAAAACATGCAACTTTGTTGCATGTTTTTTTGATTATGTTGCAGTTTGAAAAAGGTCTATTGCAAAGGAACACAGAGACGTTATAATAGAATTACAACAGGACGGTAACAGAAACCATTCATAGAAAAAATGATGTATAAGGAGGTAACGCATGATCTGGGAACCAGTACTTGCAAAGTTTAAAGAATTATTTGGGGATGAGGGAGAGATCGGAGTTTATTTCGCACCGGGACGTGTGAATATGATCGGTGAGCATACCGATTACAACGGAGGACATGTATTTCCATGTGCGCTCACGATCGGTACCTACGGTGTGGCGAGAAAAAGAGACGACAAGAAGCTTCGCTTTTATTCCATGAATTTTGAGAATCTCGGTGTGCTGGAGTCTTCCGTGGAGGGCTTAAAGCCGGAGAAGGAAGCAGACTGGACGAACTACCCGAAGGGTGTGATGTGGGCGTTCGGCGAGAAGGGCATGAAAGTGGAGTCCGGTATGGATCTCGTGCTGTTCGGCAATATTCCGAACGGTTCCGGATTGTCTTCTTCCGCATCGGTGGAAGTGCTGACCGGATTCATCCTGCGTGATATGTTCGGCTTTGATGTGACGAATCAGGATCTGGCATTGATCGGCCAGTATTCCGAGAACAAGTTCAACGGCGTCAACTGCGGTATCATGGATCAGTTCGCCATTGCGATGGGCAAGGCAGGACATGCGATTTTCCTGGATACGGCGACCTTAAAGTATGAGTATGCGCCGATCAGGCTCGAGAATGCGAAGATTGTGATCTCCTGCAGCAACAAAAAGCGCGGACTCGGCGATTCCAAATACAACGAGAGACGCAGCGAGTGTGAGACGGCACTTGCAGAGTTACAGAAAGTGGTAAAGATCAATGCGCTCGGCGATCTGACAGAAGCGCAGTTTGAGCAGTATCAGGATGCGATCACAAGTCCGGTGTGCCAAAAGCGCGCAAAACATGCCGTATATGAGAACCAGAGAACGATCAAGGCGGTGGAGGCACTGCAGAACAACGATGTCGCGCTGTTCGGAAAGCTGATGAATGACTCCCACGTATCTTTGCGTGATGATTACGAGGTAACGGGAATCGAGCTGGATACCCTGGTTGAGGAAGCATGGAAGATTGACGGTGTGATCGGTTCCCGCATGACGGGTGCGGGCTTTGGCGGATGCACGGTCAGCATCGTGAAGGATGACGCGGTGGATGCGTTTATCGAGAAGGTCGGAACCGCCTATAAGAACAAGATTGGCTATGCCGCAGATTTCTATGTCGTAGAGATCGGCGACGGCCCGGTAAAATTGGCGTAGTGACAGAGTATATTTAGAAACGAGGTTGGATCATGATACAGGAAAGAATATTGGAACTGACAGAATACGGACTGGTGACGGGACTCATAGAGCCGCAGGATAAGCGGTTTACGATCAATCGTCTGCTGGAGCTGTTTCACATTGACGAACTGGAGGATGAAGTCACGGCGGCTTATGAGAAGCGCACGCCGATGACGCAGGAGAGCGCCGAGGAGGCACTGCCGCAGATCCTTGCAGAGATGCTCGATTACGCGGCGGAGCAGATGCTGATTCCGGACAATACGATTACATACCGCGATCTGTTTGACACAAAGATCATGAGCATGCTGGTTCCAAGGCCGAGCGAGGTGGTTCGCCGTTTCTATGATCTTTATGAGAAGGAGTCTCCGCAGGCGGCGACGGATTATTTTTACAAGCTGTCCAGAGACACGGACTATATCCGCAGATACCGCGTGAAGAAGGATCTGAAATGGACGGCGGACACAGAGTTTGGAACGCTGGATATCACGATCAACCTGTCGAAGCCGGAGAAGGACCCGAAGGCGATTGCGGCGGCGAAGTTAGCAAAGCAGAGCGGTTATCCGAAATGCCTTCTGTGCAAGGAGAACGAGGGATATGCAGGACGTATCAACCATCCGGCGAGACAGAACCACCGCATCATTCCGGTGACCATCAATCATAGCGACTGGTTCTTCCAGTATTCTCCGTACGTTTACTACAACGAGCACTGCATTGTGTTCAACGCAAACCACACACCGATGAAGATCGAGCGCGCTACCTTCGGAAAGCTGCTTGATTTCGTGCAGCAGTTCCCGCACTATTTTGTCGGCTCCAATGCCGATCTGCCGATCGTCGGGGGATCGATCTTAAGCCACGATCATTTCCAGGGCGGTCATTATGAGTTCGCCATGGCAAAGGCACCGGTAGAGCGTGAGATCACATTCAAAGGATATGAGGATGTAAAGGCAGGCATTGTAAAATGGCCGATGTCCGTCATCCGTATCAGCGCAGCAGACAAGGATCGTCTGATCGATCTGGCAGACAAGATTCTCCTCGCATGGAGAGGCTACACGGACGAGGCGGCATTCGTCTACGCCGAGACAGACGGCGAGCCGCACAATACGATCACTCCGATTGCAAGACGGCGCGGCGATGCGTATGAGCTGGATCTGGTACTGCGCAACAACATTACGACAGAGGAGCATCCGCTCGGTGTATATCATCCGCATGCAAAGCTTCATCATATCAAGAAGGAGAACATCGGTCTGATCGAGGTTATGGGTCTGGCAGTTCTTCCGGCACGCTTAAAGGATGAGATGGCGGATCTGGAGCAGGCGATCTTGGACGGCGCTGACATCCGTGCGGACGAGAAGCTGGCGAAGCATGCAGACTGGGTGGAGGAATTTCTTCCAAAGTACGGCTTTACCGCCGGCAGCGGTCTGGAGGGCGAGATCACACCGGAGAGGCTGCATGAGATCGTTCAGACAGAGATCGGTCTGGTATTTAAGGAGGTTCTCACCGACGCAGGAGTCTACAAGTGCACGGAAGAGGGCAGAGCAGCCTTCATGCGCTTTGTGGATACGGTGAACGCATAGAAATAGAGAGAGGAAAAGAACGGATAACGGGACGGGGATTTTTTCCCCGGAAGTTGTCCGTTCTTTTTTTCAATTCCCGATAAATGTGTTATACTTGTGCATGGAGCAATTTTTGCAAATAACCGTTTACTTTCACGTGGTAATTTGGTAAAGTAAAGGAATGAGAAAACGATGCGGGTCAGACCGCAGAAAAGAGGATAGGTATTATGGTATCAAAGAGAATACAAAAAGCGCTGGAGGGCAATTCGGCAATCCGCGCCATGTTCAATGAGGGCAGGGAGATGGCTGCAAAGTACGGGGAGGAGAATGTGTTTGACTTCTCACTCGGCAATCCGGCAACCCCGGCGCCGAAGGCGTTAAACGATGCGATCCGTGACCTTCTGGATGAGGCGGATGCAAAGGGAGCGGCAGGTTCTCTGGGCATTCATGGTTATATGGCAAATGCGGGCTACGAGGAAGTACGCCAGGCGATCGCAGAGAATTTGAACGAACGTTTCGGAACAAAGTTTACGGCGCACAATCTGGTGATGACAGTCGGCGCTGCAGGCGGGCTCAACATTATTTTTAAGACGATTCTCGATACGGAGGATGAGGTCATCGTGTTTGCACCATTCTTCGGAGAATATCGCCAGTATGCGGCGAATTTTGACGCAAAGATTGTGATTGTACAGCCGAATCTGGAGACGTTTCAGCCGGATCTTGCCGATCTGGAGGCAAAGATTACCGCGCGGACGAAGGCGCTTATCGTGAATACGCCGAACAACCCGACCGGCGTGATCTACAAGCCGCAGACGATGGAGCAGATCGGAGCCATTTTAGAGAAAAAGCAGGCGGAATTTGGAACAGACATTTATCTGATCTCGGACGAGCCGTACCGGGAACTGGTGTATGACGGGAATAAGGAAGATTTCCTGACGAAATATTATCGCAATACCCTGGTGGGATATTCTTTCTCCAAATCCCTTTCCCTTCCAGGAGAGCGTATCGGTTATGTCGTGGTGCCGGATGAAGCGGCGGACGCCGAAGAACTGATCCGCGGCATTGAGATCTCAAACCGGACACTCGGATTTGTCAACGCACCGTCCCTGATTCAGAAAGCTGTGGCGCGCTGCCTTGAGGAGAAGACGGATGTCACGTTTTACGATGAGAACCGCAGCAGACTCTACGAAGGACTGACAAAGCTCGGATTTACCTGCATCAAGCCGGAGGGGGCGTTTTACCTGTGGGTAAAGTCACCGGTGGAAAACGAGGAAGAATTTGTAAACGAGGGAAAGAAATTTAATCTTTTGATGGTAAAGGGAAGCGCTTTCGGCTGTCCGGGGTTTGTGCGTCTCGCATATTGTGTGTCCCATGAGACCGTGGAACATTCCCTGCCTGCATTTGCGAAGCTGGCGGCAGTGTACGGACTGGACAAGTAGGAGGAAAAAGGATGGAGAACTGGGAGTCATATGTGAGAAAAGTGGTGCCTTATGTGCCGGGGGAGCAGCCGCAGGCGGAGCGGATGATCAAGTTAAACACCAACGAGAATCCGTATCCGCCCGCGCCGGGAGTGCAGAGGGCGCTTGCCGGATTTAACCCGGATACGCTGCGCCTGTACCCAGAGCCGACCTGTAAGGTGCTTGTGGATGCGATTGCGTCATATTACGGACTGTGCAGCGATCAGGTATTCGTCGGAGTCGGCTCGGATGATGTGCTGGCAATGGTTTTCCTGACATTCTTTAATTCCGGAAAGCCGGTTTTCTTCCCGGACATCACTTACTCTTTCTATGATGTGTGGGCGGATATGCTGCGGATTCCGTACGAGACGAAAGCGCTGGATGACGCGTTTGAGATCCGGGTGGAGGATTACTACGGGGAAAACGGCGGAGTGATATTCCCGAACCCGAATGCACCGACCGGCATTCTGATGCCGCTTGAAAAGATCGAGGACATCATCGCGCACAACCGGGACGTGATCGTTGTGGTGGATGAGGCGTATATTGATTTCGGCGGGGTGTCGGCACTGCCGCTGATTGAAAAATATGACAATCTTCTGATCGTGCAGACATTTTCCAAGTCGCGTTCCATGGCGGGAATGCGCATCGGATATGCGATGGGAAATGCGAAGCTGATCCGCTATATCAATGACGTGAAGTATTCGTTTAATTCTTATACGATGAACCGGACGGCGCTTGCACTCGGTGTGGAGGCGATCCGTGACCGTGCTTATTTTGAGGAGACCAGAAAAAAGATCATCGAGACGAGAGAGTGGACGAAAAAAGAGCTGCGGGCGTTAGGTTTTACGTTCGGGGATTCGATGAGCAATTTTATCTTTGCTTCGCACGAGCGCGTGCCGGCAACAGAACTGTTCGAGGCGCTGCGCAGGGAGCATATCTATGTGCGTCATTTTACCAAGGAACGCATCAACAACTACCTGCGCATCAGCATCGGAACGAGAGAAGAGATGGAGACGTTTATTCGGTTCCTGAAGGAATATCTGAAAGAGGCATAGCCGATGAGCGGCCGGTCGCCTGCAGCTTTCGGATGCCGGAGGTAAAGACGATCAGACCGCCAACTGTCATGGCGATGCCGAACAGGAACCAGAAGATCAGAGAAAACGTCGTGTCGCCGAACGGGATGAGTCCGGAGAGCACGGTTCCCCAGAAGTTAAACAGCATGTGCAAAAGGATCGAGTAATAGATGCTGCCACCACGGTTGCAGACATAGCCTAAAACAAGTCCCAGACAGAATGCGTAGATGCCCTGGATCATGTTCATGTGGAAGATGCCAAAAAGCAGCGCCTGCAGCAGATTGGCTGCCCAGAAAGGCAGACATTTCTTTGCCTGATGCATGGTGACGCCGCGGAAGACCAGTTCCTCGCAGAACGGGGCGAAGATGACAGAGCAGATGACCATCAGAATGGAGATCTGATCGTCGAGACCTGCCGTCTCAAGCAGGGATTCGTATGCATCCATCCAGTGCGGAAAGAGCGACGCGACAAAGCTCATGATATAGGTTGTCAGATACTGTGTGCCAGGCATCAGCATGACGATGCCTGCGATTGCAGCAGGATGAAACGTCTGACGCAGAACGGGGCGGTAATTGCCGCCATACCTGCAGTAGTACCACAGACCGAACACGGCGATCGACATGGCATTGTAGATTAACAGTACGCCGGTGTTGAAGCGCTGGGAACTCCACAGGGAAAAGGCGTCATCTACAATATCGAGGAACCCAGCGCTGCCGGTGACAGAGTACCAGCCGTTCTCGATCAGCAGGGAAAGTCCCATGGCAAAGTAGGTTGCGAGAAACTGAATCGCAATCACAAGAAGCAGCGGGACAAAAATAAACAGGAATTGTTTTAATTTCTTCATTACTATAATCTCCAGTTATCGTTAGTATGAAATAAAGTTCTTGCAATTTCCAGATACTTCTATTATTATAACAATCGGATTTCATGAATGCAAGCAGTGGAAAAAGTGCGTGCATAGACAGAAACTTGGGTATTTACTTTAAAACTTTAATATGCTAAAATAACAAAAGAATCCATTTTGGAAGAAGGAGAAGAACATGAGTAAGAAACTTAGGACAGATGCAGTGGATCATCTTTTTGACGCCATCTTGAGCTTACAGAATAGAGAAGAGTGCTACACATTTTTTGAGGATGTATGTACAGTAAATGAGCTGCTTTCTTTATCACAGCGGTTCGAGGTTGCCAAGATGCTGCGTGACCAGAAGACTTATCTGGATATTGCGGAGAAGACCGGAGCATCGACTGCTACGATCAGCCGTGTCAACCGATCCCTGAATTATGGAAATGACGGCTATGACATGGTATTTAGCCGCATGCAGAATACGGACAAGTAGTAGAGACAGATAAAAAAGAGCCACAGGAGAACGGGAACTTTTGCCCGTGCCTGTGGCTTTTTCGATTATTTTTTGTTTTTTTCCGTCTTGGACTTGTCCGATGTGGTCGTGTCGATCAGACGCTCGATGATGGTCTTTTTCACATAGACATCGTAGCTTAACATACAGATCAGACTGAAGTTCCGCAGAAGCTCGGCGTCCTCCGGGGCAGCATCCGGGAATGTCTGGCAGGAGGTGTTGAACTTCCTGGCGAGATCCTTCATGAGATTCTGTGTCTCCTGATGCTCGAGTCCGAAGACTTCACGGTAGATGTCCTCCAGGCTGTAGCTGCCGTCTTTTCCGAAATACTTGTCCGTGATCGGATTTAAGATGCTCTGGATGTCGCTGATGCTTAGGATATTTTTGAAATAGTAGATGAAAATCAGCGTCAGAACGTGCTCTTTGGTGTATTTCTTCTTCTCCGGCGGAGGAAGAAGATTGTTCTTGGCGTAGTTGTTGATCATCGTCTTTGTCAGAATCTTGTCATCCGCATGCCGCTTGGATGTCTCTAACTGGGAATCCATAAATGTGGTAATCTGATCCATATATAAATCAATGTTCGGAATATCTTCCGGTCTGACATAATCAATTCTCTGTAATTCTGCTAACAGATCACTCAGAAATTTTTTTGTATCGTTGTCCATATGTGTCACCTCTTATCACATTATATAGTTTTCAAAACCAGATGACAAGAGACAAATGTTGGGAAATGTATATGACAGTGTCCCAGCATGAAAAATAGAAAATATGTTCTGTATGGTATCGAAAAATGGAGAGAGATGTGTTATACTTTCTCATATCACTATAAACGGAAAAGGAAAAACAGGCATGAGTATTTATGATACATTAAACGAGCAGCAGAAGCTCGGCGTTATGACCACCGAGGGACCGGTGCTGATTCTCGCGGGAGCGGGTTCCGGCAAGACGAGAGTGCTGACACACCGGACGGCATATCTGATTGAGGAAAAGGGCGTCAATCCGTACAATATCATGGCGATCACTTTTACCAACAAGGCGGCGGGCGAGATGCGCGAGCGAATCGATGCGCTGGTCGGATACGGCTCGGAGACTATCGTGCTATCATCAAGGCCCTCGGTCTTCGTAAGTAATCAGCGGAAGCATCTGGGTGTCGACGTTTCACTCTACCTGCGTGCGGATCTTAAGGAGGCATATTGACCGCATCGGATATGACACGAATTTTACGATCTATGATTCAGATGATTCCAAGAGTGTCATGAAGGAGATCTGCAAGCGCCTGAATATTGACACCAAGATCTACAAGGAGCGCAGTCTTCTTGCGGCGATCTCCTCTGCAAAGGACGAGCTTGTAAGCCCGACGCAGTTTGCCCTGCAGGCGGCGGCATCGAGTGATTTTGCAAAGAAAAAGCAGGCGCAGGTCTACCAGGAGTATCAGGCGGCGCTGCAGAAGAATAATGCGCTGGATTTTGACGATCTCATCGTAAAGACGGTAGAGCTGCTGCAGACGGACCCGGAGGTGCTCGCCTACTATCAGGAGCGTTTCCGCTATATCATGGTGGACGAGTATCAGGATACGAACACGGCGCAGTTTGAGCTGATCCGTCTTCTCGCAGGCAAATACAAAAACCTGTGCGTGGTCGGTGATGACGATCAGTCGATCTACAAGTTCCGCGGAGCAAATATCTATAATATTTTAAATTTTGAAAAGCATTTTCCGGATGCGATCACGATTAAACTGGAACAAAATTACCGTTCGACGCAGAACATCTTAAATGCGGCGAACAGCGTCATTGCCAACAATGTCGGCAGAAAGGCGAAGACGCTCTGGACGGCAAATGGCGAGGGAGAGAAGATCGACTTTGAGCAGTTTGACACCGCCTACGAGGAGGCGGATTATGTCGCCAGGGATATTGCGTCCGGTGTCCGGGACGGAAAGTATGGCTACGGCGACTACGCGGTGCTTTACCGCACGAATGCACAGTCCCGTCTGTTTGAGGAGCGTTTTATCGTGTCCAATATCCCGTACAAGATTGTCGGTGGTGTGAATTTCTATGCGCGCAAGGAGGTCAAGGATCTTCTGGCATACTTAAAGACGATTGACAATGCGAGGGATGATCTGGCGGTGCGCAGGATCATCAATGTGCCGAAGCGCGGAATCGGTGCGACGACACTAAACCGGGTGTCTGATTATGCGGAGGCGTATGACATCAGTTTTTATGAGTCCTTAAAGCGTGCAGAGGAGATACCGTCTCTTGGCAAGAGCGCAGCGAAAATCAAACCGTTTGTGACATTTATCCAGACGATGCGCAGCAAGCTGCCTTATATCAGCGTGGCAGATCTTCTGCGGGAGGTCATTGAGGAAACCGGCTATGTGAAGGAGCTTGAGGCGGAAGGCACCGACGAGGCGGAGGCGCGAATCGAGAATATCGATGAGTTGTTAAGCAAGGTAGTTGCCTACGAGGAGGGCGAAGAACAGCCGACGTTAAGTGGTTTCTTGGAGGAAGTTGCGCTTGTGGCAGATATTGACAGCGTCGGCGAGGAGAATGATTATGTGGTTCTCATGACACTGCACAGCGCCAAAGGTCTGGAGTTCCCGAAGGTTTTTCTGGCGGGAATGGAAGACGGTCTGTTCCCGAGCTATATGTCGATCACGTCAGACAATGCCAGCAGTGAACTGGAGGAAGAGCGCAGGCTGGCCTATGTCGGCATTACGCGTGCGATGAAGGAGCTTGTCATCACTTCGGCGAGACAGCGCATGGTGCGCGGCGAGACACAGTACAACAAGGTCTCACGTTTTGTGAAGGAGATTCCGCCGGAGCTTTTAAACGGAGAGATCAAAAAGCCGGCGTATCTGGAGAACAGGGAGCGGCACACGGCGGAGCCGGTGAAAAAGAAACGGCCGACGATGCGGGAGCAGCTGTCCGGGCAGAGTATGCAGGCGAGAGCGTTTTCATCGGTACATACGGAAGGCGGAAGCTTAAGCTACGGTGTGGGCGACCGTGTCTCCCACATGAAGTTCGGGGAGGGAACGGTAAAAGCCATCGTGCCCGGCGGCAGAGATTTTGAGGTGACGGTCGATTTTGACGCGGCGGGAACCAAGAAAATGTTTGCGGCATTCGCAAAATTAAAAAAAGTATAAAATGTGTTAATTTATAAATTTTTTATAGGCGAACAGGGAAAGATATGCTATAATGTGCGTAATAAAAAGACATGCAGTAAATAAAGATAAATCAAGGAGGGGAATCTGATGAATAAGATGGAAGATCTGATCAACATGACAAAGTTAAACGAGCTTCTGAATAAGAAGGAAGAAGTGGAGGAGAAGAAGACCTCAAAGGTAGTATGGATTTTTGCAATTATCGGTATTGTAGCGGCTGTAGCTGCAGCGATATACGGCATCTACCGTTTCTTTACGCCGGATTATCTTGAGGATTTCGAGGACGATTTCGAGGATGATTTTGATGATGATTTCTTCGAGGACGATGATGATGAGGAAGCGCCGGCAAAGTCTGAGGACAAAGAGGAAACAAACGAAGATTAAGACAAAGGGCATGGGGCTGCAGAGAGATGCAGCCCTATTTTTATGTAACAGGAAACGCTCTGTGGGGATGCGCACCTCGCGGTGAGGTAAATAATGCTTTGCATACCGCATCAGGCAGTCTGCCAAGACAGGCGCAAGTGTGCGGCAGGCGCACACTTTATTCTGTAGCAGGAAACGATATCGTAAGTGGCTGAGTCAGGCGAGTGAATCCTGCATGCAGGATTTTTTATGTTTGGCAATGTGCAGAAGAAACTGGACGGACAATGGAGGATAGAACGTGAAAAAGGGACAGATTATTGAGGGGATGGTAGAATGCGTAGAGTTCCCGAACAAGGGAATTGTGAGAACGGAAGACGGGGGACGCGTGATCGTAAAAAATGCAGTCCCGGGACAGAAAGTGTCTGCATCGATCAATAAAGTGCGCAAAGGAAAATGCGAGGGAAGACTGCTAAAGGTGCTGGAGCACTCGCCGAAGGAGCAGCCGGAGGCTGCCTGTATCCATGCCGGAGAGTGCGGAGGCTGCACATATCAGACGCTGCCTTATGAAGAGCAGCTTGCCATGAAGGCGTCACAGGTAAAAAAACTGATCGACGATGTCATCGTACCGGAAAATACAGACTACGAATTCCTTGGAATCAAGGCGAGCCCGAGACAGCAGGAGTACCGGAATAAGATGGAGTTTTCGTTCGGCGATGCGTACAAGGACGGACCGCTGGCACTTGGCATGCACAAGCGCGGCAGCTTCTACGATATCGTGGATGTCCCGGAATGCCGGATTGTGGACGAGGATTTTCATACGGTGCTCACAGTGACGCTGTCTTATTTTAAAGAGCGGAATCTGCCGTATTATCACAAACTGCGCCACACCGGATATCTGCGTCATCTTCTGGTGCGCAAGGCGGTGAAGACCGGGGAGATCCTGGTGGATCTGGTAACGACGACACAGATAGCAGAAGGGGGGGAAGCGGCGCTTCTTGCCGGATGGAAGGATGTGTTGTGTGCTGCCGCCTATCAGGGAACGCTCACCGGTGTGCTTCACACCCGCAACGACAGTGTGGCGGACACCGTCACAAACGAGGGTACGGATGTGCTTTTTGGGCAGGACCATTTCTATGAAGAGCTGTTAGGACTTCGTTTTCAGATTACACCGTTCTCCTTTTTCCAGACGAACTCTCTGGGCGCGGAGGTGCTCTATGAGACGGCGCGGGAGTTCATCGGGGATGCCCTGCCGAGCGGAACGGATGCGGATGTCGCGGAGCATGGAAAAGTCGTGTTTGACCTTTATTCCGGAACCGGTACGATCGCGCAGATGCTCGCCCCGGTTGCAAAAAAGGTGATCGGCGTGGAGATTATTCCGGAGGCGGTCGAAGCTGCGAAGGAGAATGCAAGGTTAAACAGTCTTACAAACTGCGAGTTTATCGCGGGAGATGTGCTCAAGGTGATTGATGAGATTGAGGAGAAGCCGGATTATATCGTGCTCGATCCGCCGCGTGACGGCATCCATCCAAAAGCTCTGGAGAAGATCATCCGCTACGGTGTGCCGCAGATGGTGTATATTTCCTGCAAACCGACCAGCCTGGCGAGAGACCTTGAGGTGCTGCAGGCGAGTGGGTATGAGGTGAAGAAGGTATGCTGCGTGGATATGTTCCCGGCGACTGTGCATGTGGAGACGGTTGTCTTGCTTTCCAAGGGTGAGGTCGACTCGAAAAAGATTCGGGTTGAGTTCTCTTTGGAAGATATGGATATGT
>OKRZ01001976.1_pt1 | contig 15464 bp, 16 predicted proteins | sample 1601141 | NCBI WGS metagenome assembly OKRZ01 (sample SAMEA3541524, study PRJEB24748) | human gut metagenome | biome: human gut; feature: human-associated habitat; material: faeces | place: China | collected 2012
TCAGATTGAAGTAAAGTAAATAACTTCTGGCTGAAGTAAATCCAGTAACTTTATGCGCTTTGCCAGTGCATCATTGTATTCGATCTGTGTCAGAATATTGCTTCTGTTTTCAAGACGTCTGGCATAGGAATTGACACGCTGCATGTATTCCGAATCTGCAGAAAACAGAGATTCAAATTTTGAAATGTCGGCTGAACTAAAAAGAGAACTGCGTGATTCAAGTGTGCCGTTATCTTTTACGGTGATACCAATCTTATCAAGCTGACTCTCATATTCGGCAGTCAGATTTTTCAGACTTTTCTGTGTATTTTTCATTGTCCGGTCATCTGATGCACCGGAAGAGTTTATCATATTATTATAAGTGCTGATAAATGCTGAAACATTGTTCTTTATATTTGTTTCATTATCGTCATCATATGTGAATGAACCAAGGGAACGTATCGCACGGCGCAGTGCATGCGAATCGGCACCCGTGAGGGTGGAATTGGACAGATTACTGCGTGATGTGGTGGTACGTGCATCCGCATTTGCTGCATAAAAACGACGCATATAATAGGATGTACCAAGTGTGGTTCCGGCTCCGACATAAGCGGTATTGGCCATAAGAAAGACCTCCTTAAAAATCATCTGTTATATGTTTCGGTCGAAAAGCGTAGATAATTAACCATGGCATTGAAAATTTATTTGCGTTATACTACTATAGAAACAGCAGAAATATTACGACAGGAGGGAGAAGATTATGGAGATAATAGTTTGGCTGGCATTGATTATTTTCTTTGTGGTATTGGAGATCGCTACCGTTGGTCTGACATCGATCTGGCTGGCAGGAGGAAGTCTTGCAGGACTGATTTGTGCGGCATTTGGAATGGGAATCACGGGACAGATCATCGTGTTTGCAGCAGTGTCATTTGTACTGCTTTATTTTACAAGACCCTGGGCTCTGAAATATTTAAAACCGCATCTGGTTAAGACAAATTATGAGGAAGCAGTTGGAAAAAATGTCTGTGTCACAGAGCAGATTGATAATGTCAGGGGAACCGGAACCGCGGTTATGAATGGTCTGGAATGGACAGCCCGCTCGGTGGATGATGAAAAGACCTTCGAGCCGGGGATGATCGTGATGGTAAAGGAAATCAAGGGTGTCACTCTTTATGTGACGGAGAGCAGTGATATGCCTCAGATGAATGGAGATAAATAGAAATGAAACTTGGAATGGTATTTGAAGGCGGGGCAAACCGCACGGTTTTTTCCTGTGGAGTAATGGATAAATTTCTGGAAGAAAATATCATGCCGGATTATTACATCGGTGTTTCCGCTGGAATGGCATATGGATTGTCGTATCTTTCCGGGCAGAAAGGACGTAATCTGGAACTGATGGAAAAATATATGGCGGATAAGCGCTATATGGGTATGCGCCATCTGCTAAACCGCAAAGAACATGCGTATTACAATACGAAGTTTGTGTTTGAAGAAGTACCGAATGAGCTTCTTCCGCTTGATTATGATGCTCTGGCACGTTTTCCGGGAGAGATTGAAGCGGCAGTCACAAATATTCACACAGGAAAAGCAGAATACATGGAAGTCCCGCGTGGGAAAGAGATGAAGGATCTGCTGATTGCAACCTGTTCACTTCCGATTCTTTTCCAGCCGGTAAAGATCGGCAGACATTATTATCTGGACGGCGGACTTGCAGATTCGGTTCCTTATGAGCATGCTATGGAAATGGGCTGTGAAAAACTGGTTGTTGTTCTGACAAGGGAACGCGGCTATGTAAAGACACAGGAAAAGGCGGCAGGCGTTATGAACCGTCTTTATCAGCGATATCCGAAGATCGTGGAGGATATGAAACTTCGCGCGGAGCGCTACAATGCTTCCATGGAAAAACTGATGCAGTTAGAGAAAGAGGAAAAAGTATTTGTGATCGCACCGGAGTCGACCTATGGAGTTGGCAGGACGGAGACGGATACCATAAAATTGCGCAGGCTTTATGATGAAGGTTATCGTATTGCCACAGAACAGACAGACGCCCTTCGCGCCTATTTGAATAAATAATGCAAAGGAGAAAAAAGATGAACATTGTATTTCTGGATGCAAAAACTATCGGGGAAGATATTGATCTCTCCGGGTACGACAAACTTGGAACAGTTATAAAATATGGATTTTCCACAACGGAAGAGGCGAGAGAGCGCACCAAAGATGCCGATGTGGTGATCGTAAATAAAGTACAGATCAATGAGACATCGATCGGTGAGGCAGAGCACTTAAAACTGGTCTGCGTGACTGCAACCGGAACGAACAATCTGGACAAAGCATATCTGGATGCACATGGCATTGCCTGGAGAAATGTTGCCGGATATTCCACGGAGACGGTGGCACAGCACACATTTGCCCTGTTATTCTATCTTTGGGAAAAATTAAGATACTATGATGACTATGTCAAATCAGAAAAATACGTTGGAGATATCACATTTACCCATTTTGATAATGTATTCCATGATCTGAATGGTAAGACATGGGGAATTATTGGGCTTGGAGCGATCGGACGAAGAGTTGCGGACATTGCCAAAATGTTTGGCTGCCATGTGATCTACTATTCTACAACAGGGAAAAATAACCAGCCGGGTTATGAGCGTGTGGAGTTTGACGAGCTGCTTGCAAAATCAGATATCGTGTCCGTACATGCACCGCTGACAGAGCAGACAGAAGGGCTGTTGAATGCAGAGGCGTTTTCAAAAATGAAACCGTCTGCTATCTTTTTAAACCTTGGCAGAGGACCGATCGTTGTCGAGAAAGATCTTGCAGATGCTTTGGAAAATAAAACGATCGCAGGAGCCGGACTTGATGTGCTGACCGTAGAACCGATGAGTGCAGAAAATCCATTGAAACGCATCAAGGACAGCGACCGTCTGATCATCACCCCTCATATTGCATGGGCAAGCCTTGAGGCGCGCACGAGACTGATGAAGATCATTGAAGGACAGATCCGTGACTTCTTTGATGGAAGTGATAAATAAACACTGGAATGGACACTTTGCAAACAGCCTGTTGGTCTGTTATCAGAAGTAAAATACAAAAACAAAATACAGAAATAAAAAATACCGCGCAAATCTGTGCGGTATTTTTATTGGTGCGTGGGATCTGAATGCCAAAAACGAAGAGCCACCTTTTGCTCTGGAAAATTGAGCAGACATTACCCAGCCGATTAACTTGGGATCGTAGCACTCAACCCGCTGTGAAACGAAAGATTTCCATATTCCTGCAAAAAATCCTGTATAGCAGCGTCCTGCCTTGCTGAATCAGCACCTGCATGAAGTGCAGCATACAGCGAATGGATCCGGGACAGGTACAGCTCTTTGGATTTATCATACAGTTCAAAGAAACTCTCATTGGAAGTAATGGAAGAATCCCATGGATTTTTCCACAGTGCATGTCTTAAATTAAATGGATCCGTGCGGAAAAACAAGGTATCACTCGGGATCAGTGGTGAAAACAGCGGATATCCGAGACAGATCCGCTCCGTCAGCCGGACAATGGCCTTTTTCTTTCCGGAATCATCGTGCATCAGCCAGAGACCAAGCTGCATGGAAAAAATAGCAAGGTACATGGTATATTTGCGGAATTTGACATCCGGAAAGGCATAGCGGTAGGCATAATAGAGCATACTTGCAATAACATGTTTCTGGCGGTGTGTCAGCCGGATCGTGTCCTCGGTATGGAAATTGCAGGGCTGGCGGTGCAGCTTTAAATCGAGCAGTGCGGTATCGATATCTGTTTCCAGATAGGCATGTCTTGAAAAATAGGCTTTTTCCTTTTTATCCTTATAGTGTGTCATGGCATAAATATACGGATGACATATTGTATCCAAGGTATAGTGCCCGAGAAAACCAATCAGGTAGGCTTCTGCAATGTTAAGATCCGTGCGGGAGGAAAACTGGTTACGGCTTTCAATCAGACCCTGGAAAAAGGCACTGGTCTCGCGGACATGGGCAAGAGCACCGATATTGTGACCTTCTAACACATAGGAAGGAAGATAATAAAAGAAAATATCCGGTCCCTGAAGTCCGAGACCGTAGGCAGCGCGATTATAATAAAGATTCTTTTTTAAAGAATTATTTTTCAGGTTATGATAAACCTCTCTTCCGAATATATAATGGGTAACATATCCAGGCATGATCAAAAATCTCCTTTCCATGAAATGAACCATCGTTATTATAACCAGTTTGGAAAGAACTGTTAAGCATGGCAGTTAAGATTTAAGAAAAAAGTAATAATCGCTGATTGACAAAGTTTATTGGAATGATATAATACAACATAGTTATCAATACTACATGATGACACATGAATGCTATGCAAATATTGTCTGATGTAGTCGGAAAATAGACAAAAAAGCAAATTTGTATATTAGATGGCTACATTAAAAAGTCATTGCATATTTAAAAAAGAGTGCAATTTTTTTATACTTGCTTCTAGTAAAAGAATGTGAAAAAAATAACGGAGGTCGGAGTTATGGCAAATTTAGCACTGACAGTAGAGAGAAAAGCATTCAGCGTCGCAATCGATGCTGCACTGAAAAGTCTGAACAAGGATCGTGAGAAAGGATTGTTACAGATCGTAGATCTTACAGAGAAATTTATGGGAGATAACTTCCGTAAAGAAGCTTATGATGGTGTAAGAAAAATGATCCAGAATCCGGATCACAAATGGATGCGCTATGTCAATCGTCTGTTGGATGAGACAGATCCGCATGTTGCAAAAATGACCGCATTAAACCTTGGTTTTCAGGCTGCATTTTATGGAACAAAGACCATCCGTAAAATGAGAGAGGTTCATGACTGTAATATCCCGTGGCTGATCTTAATGGATCCGACAAGTGCATGTAACCTTCACTGTACCGGATGCTGGGCAGCTGAGTACGGTAATAAATTAAATCTTTCCTTTGATGAGCTTGACAGCATCGTAACACAGGGAAAAGAACTTGGTATTTATTTTTACATGATGACCGGTGGAGAGCCTCTGGTTCGTAAAGCAGACATCATCAAACTCTGTGAGAAACACAATGACTGTGCATTCCACTGCTATACAAATGGTACACTCGTAGATCAGAAACTCTGTGATGATATGAAACGTGTCGGCAACCTTTCCTTATCCATCAGCCTTGAGGGATTTGAAGATGCGAATGATTTCCGCCGTGGAGAGGGCGTATATGATAAAGTTCTTCATGCAATGGATCTTTTACATGAGAACGGATTGATTTTCGGAAACAGTGTATGCTATACTAGCAAAAACATGGATGCTGTTACATCTGACGAATTTTTTGATCTTCTGATCGAGCATGGAAGCCGTTTTGCATGGTATTTCCATCTGATGCCGGTAGGTATGAAAGCTGCTCCGGATCTGATGCCGACCAAAGAACAGCGTGAATATATCTATCACAGAATCCGTGAGGTTCGTGCGATGGAAGGTGGAAAAGAAATCTTTGTTATGGATTTCCAGAATGATGGTGAGTTCGTAGGCGGATGTATTGCAGGAGGAAGAAACTACTGCCATATCAACCCGAAGGGTGACGTGGAGCCATGTGTATTCATTCATTATTCCGGTGCAAATATCCGTGAAAAATCACTGTTAGAGTGTTTGAAACAGCCATTATTCATGGCATACAGAGATAACCAGCCATTCAACGACAACATGCTGCGCCCATGTCCGATGCTTGAGAATCCTGAGATCTTACAGCGTATGGTACATGAAACAGGTGCGCACTCCACAGATGTTGAGGAGGCAGAGCCGGTAGAACATTTATGTGGAAAATGTGAGGCATATGCATGTGAATGGAAAGAGACTGCAGACAGACTCTGGAAGGAGCATCCATACAAACAAAAAGGCTACACCAATTTCAAAAAGAAATAAGTTTTGTTCACAGTTGCAGTGTGAGCAGCAATAATAAGGGGCGATTGTTATCAGTAAAATACAAAAGCAGCTTTTAAAATGGGGACTGGTTCTGGCAGTCATTGGTATTATCGTGTATACTTTCCGTGATTCGGCAGGACCGATTTTAGAACAGCTTACGAAAACATCACCAGCCGTTGTCATTGGCATTTGTCTGATGGCAGCGGTATATCAGATCATAGAAGGCATTATCACGACCGTGCTCGCAAAGCAGTATCGGTCGTCTTTTGCATGTAAAAATGGTATTACGAATGCGTTTTTATGCTCTTTTTACCGGGTGGCGACACTGGGGAGCGGTTCCGGTGTCGCGGCGATCATTTATCTGGGGGAGCAGGGAATCGAATACGGCGGTGGATTTGGGCTGTATATGATACAGTATGCACTCCATAAAATGAGCATAGCGTTGTTTTCCGCGATTCTTTTTGTGATGAACTGGGAATTTATGAAAAGCTGGTTTGGAGATTACGCGGGACTTTTAGCAGGCGGATATGCGGTCACATTTGTGATCACCATCGGTCTGTTCCTGTTCTGCTGTTCAAAGAAATTCCACCGGCTGATCTTCCGGCTGCTGGATATCGTAAATCAAAAATTCCACGGAAGATTTGAAATAATGGAAGCGGAGATCAAAAGACAGTGCATGATGCTTGAGGATGCCTCGAAGCATTTACTGAAAAATAAAAAAGCAACCACAGGCGTGATCTTTCTTTGTCTGTTGAAATGCTGTTTCTGGTATGGAATCCCGTATCTTCTTTTTAAAGGCGTCCAGTTTCAGGGAAATCCGGCATTGACTCTGTCGCAGGTGCTTGCGATCACGTCACTGTCCGTTATGCTTGCGGCGGTGATTCCGTCTCCGGCGGGAATTGGCTCTACAGAGTTTGTGTTCACGACACTTTTTGCCGGAATCGTCGGCACGGGCATGGCGGGGTCAGCATCGCTTTTGTACCGCTTTGGCACATTTGTATTTCCATTTCTGGTGGGAACCGTTGTCGTGCTTATCAGGCATTTTAGAAGAAAAAAAATATCTGGTAACCGCATATGAAAAGATTAGTTGTAATCTCAAAGTAAATATAGTAATATGAATAAAGGCACAAAACAGATAGTATACTGTATTTAAAATTGAATTAGGGAGGAGTTTTATATGCCAGGAGTAATTGTAGCACTGATTATTTTAATTATTGTAGCACTGCTGATCGCAGTATCCTGTGTTAAGATCGTTCCACAGGCGACTGCATGCGTGGTAGAACGTCTGGGAGGTTATCTCGCAACATGGTCTGTAGGTATTCATTTCAAAGCACCGTTTATCGACCGTGTGGCAAAGAGAGTTGTATTAAAAGAGCAGGTGGTGGATTTCCCGCCACAGCCGGTTATCACAAAAGATAACGTAACAATGCAGATCGATACCGTTGTATATTTCCAGATCACAGATCCGAAACTTTATGCATATGGAGTGGAAAATCCGATCATGGCGATCGAGAATCTGACAGCAACCACACTGCGTAACATCATTGGTGATCTTGAACTTGATGAGACACTGACATCGAGAGAGACAATCAACACGAAGATGAGATCTTCTTTAGATGTTGCGACTGATCCATGGGGAATCAAAGTCAACCGTGTTGAGTTAAAGAATATCATCCCGCCTGCAGCGATCCAGGATGCGATGGAGAAACAGATGAAGGCAGAGCGTGAGCGACGTGAAGCGATCCTGCGTGCAGAGGGTGAAAAGAAATCAACAGTCCTCGTTGCAGAAGGTAAGAAAGAATCTGCAATTCTTGACGCAGAGGCAGAGAAACAGGCAGCAATTTTACGTGCAGAGGCAAAGAAAGAGGCAACGATCCGCGAGGCAGAAGGTCAGGCAGAAGCTATTTTAAAGATCCAGCAGGCAAATGCAGACGGACTTCGCATGATCAAAGAAGCTGCACCGGATCAGAATGTGATCCAGTTAAAGAGCTTAGAGGCATTTGCAAAAGCAGCAGACGGAAAAGCAACCAAGATCATTATTCCGTCCGAGATCCAGGGAATCGCAGGTCTTGCAAAATCTGTTACGGAAATTGCAGCAGATCATAAATAAAATCAGAAAAATTTATCAGAACGGATGGTGCGCATGGTGTACCATCCGTTGTGGCATAAAAAGAAAATATGCGCAGCCATGCAAAAGGAGAGAAAAGGACATGAACTTAAAAGGACGTAATTTTTTAAAACTAATGGATTTTACACCGGAAGAGATTACATACATGATCGACCTTGCGGCAGATCTGAAAGCGAAGAAAAAACAGGGCATCCCGCATGACAGCCTGACCGGAAAAAATATTGCACTTATCTTTGAAAAGACAAGCACCAGAACACGCTGCTCTTTTGAGGTGGCAGCACATGATCTCGGCATGCATGTTACTTACCTTGACCCGTCAGGTTCCCAGATCGGCAAAAAAGAGAGCATCCCGGATACCGCCCGTGTGTTAGGACGTATGTTTGATGGTATTGAATACCGTGGATATGGACAGGATATCGTCGAGGAGCTTGCAAAATATGCAGGCGTACCGGTATGGAACGGCCTGACCAACGAGTTTCATCCGACACAGATGCTTGCAGATATGCTGACGATCCGTGAGCACCTTGGCAGATTAAAAGGTGTGAGACTGGTTTACATGGGCGACGCACGTTATAATATGGGTAATTCCCTGATGGTGACCTGTGCAAAACTCGGTATGGATTTTGTTGCATGTACAAGCAAAAAATACTTCCCGGATGCAAAACTGGTAGAGTATTGCGAAGGTGTTGCAAAAGAAACGGGCGCTTCTATTACCCTGACAGAGGATGTTAAAGAAGGAACAAAAGATGCAGATGTTATTTATACGGATGTCTGGGTATCCATGGGTGAGCCGGATGAGATCTGGGAGGAGCGTCTCCACGATCTGATGCCATATCAGGTAAATAAAGAAGCTATGGCAAATGCAAAAGAGGGTGCCATTTTCATGCACTGTCTGCCGGCATTCCACGACTTAAAGACCAGGATCGGCAAGGAAGTTTATGAGAAATTCGGTTACAGTGAGTTGGAAGTAACGGATGAAGTATTTGAGGGCAGACAGTCTGTCGTATTTGACGAGGCGGAAAATCGTATGCATACGATCAAGGCAGTGATGCTTGCAACGCTTGGAGATTAGTGTGAAAATTTGTGCTGGCACACAAATGTAAGATGAGCAAAGAACAGTGTACCGGGTATGGATATTTTGGAGGAAACAGATGAGGACACAGCTACTAGCGGCATTAAAGGAAGCCGATGATTATATTTCCGGTCAGGAACTGTGTGAGCACTTTGGAGTATCGCGCACTGCAATCTGGAAAGCGGTGAAGCAGTTAAAAGAGGCTGGATATGTGATCGAGGCAGTGCAGAATAAAGGATACAAGATCGTGTCGACACCGGACTGCCTGAATACGGCAGAACTGGAAAGCATCCGGAAAACAAAGTGGGCAGGTCGTGAAATTTTTTATTTTGATACAATTGATTCCACAAACACAAAGGCAAAACAGCTTGCGGAGGAAGGACATCCGACTGGAACGCTGGTTGTTGCGGAAAAACAGGAAGCAGGCCGCGGCCGCCGTGGAAGAGGATTTGAATCACCGGCGGGTGTCGGGATATTTATGACTCTGGTGCTCAAACCGGATTTTGCACCGGATCGCGCTTCTATGCTGACGCTCATAGCAGCGCTTGCAGTATCGAAAGCCATCTCGGAGAAAACTGGACAGGAAGCAGAGATCAAATGGCCGAACGATATTGTGATGAACGGCAAAAAAGTTTGTGGAATCTTAACGGAGATGAGCGCACAGTTAGATTATATCAACCATGTTGTCATCGGTATCGGTATTAACGTCCAGAATGAGTCATTTCCAAAAGAAATTGAACAGGTGGCGACCTCGATTCTGATGGAGACCGGACAGCATGTGAACCGTGCAGAGCTGATCGAGGCAGTGTTAGAACAGTTTGAACGTTATTATGAAATATTTTTAGAAACCGAAGATTTAAGCGGTCTGGTCAAAGAATATAATGCACATCTGATCAATATGCAAAAACAGGTCAGGGTATTAGATCCCAAAGAACCTTATGAGGCAAAAGCAATGGGAATCACGCCGCATGGTGAGCTGATCGTGGATACCTGGGAAGGCAGAAAACTGGTATCCTCCGGCGAAGTTTCCGTGAGAGGAGTATACGGATATGTCTGAGAGAGAAGAAGTGGTGCTCTGCGGAGCGAGCGCTTACAATAAAAAATTTTATCTGAATCAGGATTTTAAGGGACTGCCGGACTCGATCAAAGATGAATTAAAGATTATGTGTGTCCTTTTCACGGAGGATATCGGTGGTATTTTTCAGGTCGTCTTTGATGAGGAAGGCAATTTAGAGTTCCGTACTTCCAGTGATGAGAATGATCTTTTGTATGATGAGATCGGATGCGGACTAAAAATACGTGAGCTGCAGCGCACAAAAGAAGAACTGCTTCGCGCTTTAGAGATGTATTATAAAGTGTTATATATTGGTGTGGACGAATCAGAAATGTAAAGAAAAAGGTAGGAAAATACGATGGTAATCACGATTGACGTAGGAAATACAAATATCACTGTAGGAGTATTCCGTGGGGATGAGGTAATGGCAACTTTTCGTATCACGACGAAGATGCCGCGTACTTCGGACGAGTATGGAATGCTTTTGTCAAATCTGTTAGAGCAGAATAAGATCAGACATGATGACATCGAGGATGCAATCATAGCTTCTGTTGTTCCAAATGTTATGCATTCCTTAGAGGGTGCGATCATCAAATATTTTGGTATCAATCCAATCATTGTGGAGCCGGGTACCAAAACAGGAATCCGCGTGGTAACCGAGAACCCGCGGCAGATCGGTGCAGACCGTATCGTGGATGCGGCAGCAGCATATGAGCTGTATGGCGGACCGGTACTGGTACTTGATTTTGGCACTGCCACTACTTATGATCTGGTCGATAAAAACGGAGCATTTGTTTCCGGGGTAACTGCACCGGGAATCCGCATTTCTGCAAAAGCGTTGTGGGAAGATGCGGCAAAACTGCCGGAGATCGAGATCCGCAAACCGGAGAGCATTCTTGCAAAAGAAACGATCTCAAGTATGCAGGCAGGTCTTGTATATGGACAGATCGGACAGACGGAATATATCGTGAAACATATGATCGAAGAGGCTGACATGGGACCGGTCAAGGTTGTTGCAACCGGTGGATTGGGACGTATCATTGCAAATGAGACAGATGTGATCGATGTGTATGATCCGAACCTGACATTGAAGGGAATGAACCTTATTTATAAGAAGCAGAACCGTAAATCAGGTAAGATTAAGAAATAAGAGATATCTGACCGGGAGATTCAGGATGCCTGGATCGGGTATAAGAGAGTGAATTATTTAGGAAATGGTGGCATGGGAGAAATCAGACGACTTCAGATTGGAAATGTAACGTTAGAAAATAACCTGATATTAGCACCGATGGCAGGCGTGACAGACCTGCCATTTCGTTTGCTTTGCAAGGAACAGGGAGCGGGACTGCTGTGCATGGAGATGGTCAGCGCAAAGGCGATCCTTTATAAAAACAGAAATACAGAAGAACTTTTGACGATCGACAAATGCGAGAATCCGGTGTCGCTGCAGCTGTTTGGCTCTGACCCGGATATCATGAGTGAGATTGCAAAACAGATCGAGGACAGACCATTTGACATTTTAGACATCAACATGGGCTGCCCGGTGCCGAAAGTGGTCAACAACGGCGACGGTTCTGCGCTTATGAAAAATCCAAAGCTCGCCGGGGAGATCATTGAAAAGACTGCCCGTGCAATCAAAAAGCCGGTTACGGTCAAGATCCGCAAAGGATTTGACGAGGAACATGTCAATGCGGTTGAGATGGCTCACATTGCGCAGGAATCCGGTGCTGCGGCAGTGGCAGTCCACGGCAGGACAAGGTCACAATTTTATTCGGGAAAGGCTGACTGGGATATCATAAGACAGGTAAAAGAGGCAGTTTCCATCCCCGTGATCGGAAATGGTGATATTTTAACGGCGGCGGACGTGATCGCAATGCAGAAACAGACCGGCTGTGACGGCTTTATGATCGCACGCGGTGCGGAGGGAAATCCGTGGATCTTTGCGCAGATCCTTCATTATTTTAAGACGGGTGAAGAACTTCCGAAACCGACGTTCGAGGAAGTGACACAGATGCTCCTTCGGCATGCCCGTATGCAGCTTGAATTTAAAGGCGAATATACCGGTATCCGTGAGATCAGGAAACATGCCGCCTGGTATACAGCCGGCTACCGTAACTCTTCTAAGCTGCGGGGCAGGATCAACGAGGTGGAGACATATGAGCAGCTTGAGGCATTGTTTCAGGAGGTCTGCGGTTTTATGGCATGATCCGAGTGCCCAAAGGCGATTCGTGACTTAGCGACTGGCAGAAAAATTCAATCCGGTAAAGTTAAAATGAAGGAAACAAAAAAGACATAAGTAAAATTCCGGAAAAAGTACTGAATCAGAAAATGCTGTCATAAAGATGGAAAAAGGAATATGACGGAGAAGCGCGATGTATTTTTCCAATGAATTTTTATATGATTTTAAACCAGTGTACGAAGGCATTCTTGCGGCAAAAAGTGTGAAGCCGGAGTGCGCGATTGTCGAGGTGATCGATGAGGAACCGGATGGAGCAGGGATGTTTGAGCCGGCAGGGACGCTCGATGTGCTGGAGCAGATCGGGGATGAGCTTAATGCGCTTACAATTTATACAGACCGGCCTGCATATTTTCATGAGTTTGCAGAGACAATGTATGAGAAGACCGGACTGGTTTCACTTATCGTATCGAAAAAGCGTCTTGGATTAGCAAAGAATAAGGAAAAAAACAGCAGTATTTTTCTGCTTGATTTTGAATGGAACAGTGCTCTGTATGAAAAACAGATCGCGTTGGGAAAACATTATATTCCAATCCATAAAAAAACCTGGCGAACAGCCGAAAATCTTGACATAGCAGTACCTATCGGTTATAATACTGTGATTGTTAAGAGACCAAAAAAGAAAACGGGGGCGCCGTGGCAGGACAGATTTGAGAAGGCTTTTTATCGTTCATAGCGTCTGGCGCAAGGCTTTGTGCCGCCGTATATATGAACCGAACAATAATTATTATAAAGAAGGGTAAATGCAATGGACAAGAAAAACATTCTGACTTACGAGGGACTCAAGAAACTGGAAGACGAATTAGAGAACTTAAAGGTTGTAAGAAGAAAAGAAGTTTCACAGAAGATCAAAGAGGCAAGAGAGCAGGGAGACTTATCTGAGAACGCTGAGTACGACGCTGCAAAGGACGAGCAGAGAGACATCGAAGCACGTATTGAAGAACTTGAGAAAATCTTAAAGAATGCAGAAGTAGTTGTCGAGGAAGAGGCTGATCTTGATAAAGTAAGCATCGGATGCAGCGTAAAGATCCTTGACTGCGAATTTGATGAGGAATTAGAGTATAAGATTGTTGGTTCTACCGAGGCTAACAGCTTAAAAGGCAAGATTTCCAACGAATCACCGGTTGGTAAGGCACTGCTTGGCAAAAAGGTAGGTGATACCGTTACTGTTGAGACACCGGCAGGTGAGTTTTCATACAAAGTGCTTTCAATTCACAGAGCAAACTAAGAGATATGACGCAAGGGCAGAATGTCTGTCCGTGGAATAAAACAAGTGGAGGATAAACATGGCAGAGCAGAACAATAACCAGCAGGATTTAAATCAGCTGCTTCAGGTACGTTATGACAAGCTGCATGAACTGCAGGAAAACGGAAAAGATCCGTTTGTCATCACAAAATATGATGTGACAAATCATTCAACCGATATCATCGACAATTTTGAAACAATGGAAGGCAAACCGGTATCGATCGCCGGCCGTATGATGTTTAAACGTGTGATGGGAAAAGCATCATTCTGCAATATTCAGGACTTAAAGGGACGTATTCAGGTATATGTTGCAAGAGACAATATCGGAGAGGAAATCTACAAAGATTTCAAGAAATCTGATATCGGCGATATCTGGGGCGTAAAGGGATATGCTTTCCGTACCAAAACAGGTGAGATTTCTATCCATGCTGAGGAGATGACACTGCTGTCAAAATCATTACAGATCCTTCCAGAGAAGTTCCACGGACTGACTGATACAGACATGCGTTACCGTCAGAGATATATCGACCTGATCATGAATCAGGAGAGCAAGGAAGTATTCATCAAACGTTCCAAGATCTTAAAAGAGATCCGTAACTTCTTAGCTGACCGTGATTTCATGGAAGTAGAGACTCCGATGCTTGTATCGAATGCAGGCGGAGCAGCAGCAAGACCGTTTGAGACACATTATAATGCCTTAAATGAGGATGTAAAACTGCGTATCTCTCTGGAGTTATACTTAAAGAGACTGATCGTCGGCGGACTTGAACGTGTATACGAGATCGGTCGTGTATTCCGTAATGAGGGTGTTGATACCCGTCATAACCCGGAATTCACGTTGATGGAACTGTATCAGGCATACACAGACTATGAGGGAATGATGGAACTGACAGAGTCTATGTTCCGTTATCTTGCAGAGAAAGTCTGCGGAAGTACAAAGATCAGTTACAATGGCATCGAGATCGATCTTGGCAAGCCATTTACACGCATGACCATGAACGATGCGATTAAGAAATATACCGGAATTGATTTCGATACTGTAGAAGATGATGCTGCAGCGAAAAAACTTGCAGATGAGCATCATATTGCATATGAGGAGCGTCATAAGAAGGGTGATATCATCAACCTTTTCTTCGAGGAGTTCTGCGAGAAAGAGCTGATCCAGCCGACCTTCATCATGGATCATCCGATCGAGATCTCTCCGCTTACCAAGAAGAAACCAAGCGATCCTACAAAGGTAGAGCGTTTCGAGCTTTTCATCAATACATGGGAAATGTGTAACGCATACTCCGAGTTAAACGATCCGGTCGACCAGCGTGAGCGTTTCGCAGCACAGGATGCAAATGCAGCAGCCGGTGACGATGAGGCAGAGCACACAGACGAGGATTTCTTAAATGCATTGGAGATCGGTATGCCGCCAACAGGTGGTATCGGATACGGAATCGACCGTCTTGTGATGTTACTCACAGACAGCGCAGCAATCCGCGACGTATTACTCTTCCCGACGATGAAGTCTATTGATAAGTAGGAATGCAGGAAAATCAAGGGTTTCAGAGCGTGGATGTACTAAAATATATAGTTGGTCAAGGGGTTTTGACCAAGATTTGACCAATTTTTGGCATAGTCAAAAAAAGATTAGTACAGGTTAGTACAGATTGCTTAGTCTGAAAAATTAAAGATTGTATTACTTAGAGGACATTTTCTAAAGAAATTTAGAAGATGTCCTCTTTTTGCGTTATAGGAACAATTGAAATACCGAAAGGAGAATAGCATGGAACACACAAAGGCATATCAGGAATTTAAGAAGAATGGTAATACAAAGTT
>OKRZ01001990.1_pt1 | contig 15376 bp, 9 predicted proteins | sample 1601141 | NCBI WGS metagenome assembly OKRZ01 (sample SAMEA3541524, study PRJEB24748) | human gut metagenome | biome: human gut; feature: human-associated habitat; material: faeces | place: China | collected 2012
TAACATTACTGCCTGCACTGCAGTGTGACCGGCAGCGATTACAACAATATTAAGTAATAAGGAAAGTATAAAATGAGTGAAAAGCTTGTACTTATAGACGGACACAGTATTTTAAACAGGGCATATTACGGGCTGCCTGATCTGACCAATTCAGAGGGGCTTCACACAAATGCAGTCTATGGTTTTTTGAATATCATGTTCAAGATTCTTGACGAGGAAAAGCCAGACTATCTGACGGTGGCATTTGATGTGCATGCGCCGACGTTTCGCCACAGGATGTTTGATGCGTACAAGGGCACGAGAAAGCTTATGGACGAGGAGCTCAGGCAGCAGGTGCCTATGATAAAGGAAATGCTTACCGCTATGGGCATTAAAATCGTGGAAAAGGAGGGCTATGAGGCCGACGATATACTTGGAACCTTATCTGTCAGGGCAGAAAAGGCCGGTATGGATGTCGCCATCATTTCCGGAGACAGAGACCTTTTGCAGCTTGCGACTGACCATGTCATGGTAAGGATTCCAAAGACAAAGAAAACAGGAACCGAGATAGAAAACTACAATACAGCAGATGTTATCGAAAAGTACGGCGTCACTCCAAAGGAGTTTATCGATGTAAAGGCTCTGCAGGGAGATACGTCTGATAATATTCCCGGGGTACCCGGTATCGGCGAAAAGACAGCAGGCGCACTTATAGCAAAATATCACTGTATAGAGGCAGTACATGAGGACGCTGAGAATGTAAAGCCGCCAAAGGCTTCAAAGAATATAGTGGAGTACTGGGAGCAGGCGGTTATGAGCAAGGAGCTTGCGACAATCATACTTGATGCGCCGGTTGACTATGAATTTTCTGATGCAAAGCTTAGTGGCGGAGTAGAGTCACTCTACACTGAGGAAGCCTTTTTACTGTGTAAACGATACGAATTCAAAAACATGCTGTCACGGTTTAACGTGGAGGCTCCTAAAAACAATGCCGAGGAGCATTTTGTGGTAGTAAGGGACTTAAAGACTGCAGAGAGTGTGTTTGAGAAGGCAAAGGGCAGGGAGGTCGCTTTTGCGGTAGTACCGGGAGAGTCTTTGGAAAACTGCGAAAGTGATGGACAGCTAAGTCTGTTTTCGGAGCCGGTTTCTAACGATTATCTTGCTGTTTCGATTTGTTTTTCAGAGGAGGACATATATTTTATCTGTACAGGTGATGAGATTTCAAGCAGCTTCCTGGATGAAAAATTAAATACCCTGGAAGTAAAGTCATGGATATCACCGGATTTAAAGACCAATCTGCACAGATTTAAGAGCAAAGAGATAAAGGCAGATGACAGAGGCAGATATTTTGACATGATGGTGGCTGCATACCTTATCAATCCGCTTGTCGGGGAGTATCCCTATGATGCGGTTGCAAAGGACTATCTGGGGCTTATGCTCTCATCTAAAAAGGATTATCTGGGAAAGCTTGATTTTACTCAGATGATGAAGGAGGATGAGAAAAAGGCAGTGGACTGTGCCTGCTACGAGGTGTATACTGCCTGGAAATCAAAGCCGGTTCTTTTGCAGAAGCTAAAGGAAATGGATATGCTCACTCTTTACAGAGATATCGAGCTGCCACTCGTTTTCGTGCTGTATGATATGGAAAATGAGGGTATAAGGGCTGATGGAATAAAGCTAAAAGAGTATGGAGACAAGCTTGCTGTTTCGATAACTGAGCTTGAAAAGAAAATATATGAGGCAGCAGGTGAAGAGTTTAATATAAATTCGCCAAAGCAACTTGGAGTCATTCTCTTTGAAAAGCTTGGACTTCCAAATGAAAAGAAGACAAAGACCGGTTATTCTACTGCGGCAGATGTGCTTGAAAAGCTGGCACCGGAGTATCCGATTGTCGCGGATATATTGGAATACAGACAGCTCACAAAGCTAAAGAGCACATATGCTGACGGACTTTCGGGATATATTGCATCCGATGGCAAAATCCATACTACCTTAAATCAGACAATCACTGCGACAGGCCGTCTTTCAAGCACAGAGCCTAATCTGCAGAATATCCCGATAAGGATTGAGCTGGGCAAGCTTATCAGAAAGGTATTTCTGCCTGAGGATGGAGATTTGTTTGTTGATTCAGACTACTCGCAGATAGAGCTTCGGGTGCTTGCGGCACTTTCAGGGGATGAAAGGATGATAGAGGCCTTTAAGAATGGTCAGGATATCCACAGAAGTACAGCGTCCCTTGTGTTTGACACACCGTTTGATGAGGTCACAGACCTTCAAAGACGAAATGCCAAGGCGGTAAATTTTGGTATCGTTTATGGTATCAGCGCGTTTGGTCTGTCTAACGACCTGGGTATCTCAAGGAAAGAGGCACAGGGCTATATAGACAGCTATTTTGTCAAATATCCAAAGATTAAGGAGTTTTTGGATCAGACGGTTTTGGATGCCAAGAAAAATGGCTATACAAAGACCATGTTTGGGCGTATCAGACCGATTCCAGAGCTGAACTCGAGCAATTTCATGCAAAGACAGTTTGGAGAGAGAGTTGCAATGAATTCACCTATTCAGGGTACAGCAGCCGATATCATAAAGATTGCCATGATACGTGTGCATGACAGGCTTCTTGACGAGGGCTTAAAGTCAAGGCTTATCCTTCAGGTGCATGATGAGCTTTTAATTGAGACAAAGGAAGCTGAGAAGGATAAAGTGATTAAGCTTCTGGAGAAAGAGATGCGTGGTGCGGTGAACATGAAGGTATCCATGGAAGTGGGCACTGAGTGTGGCTATGACTGGTATGATGCGCATTGATGACAGAAAAGGAAACAGTATGATTTTTATAGGAATAACAGGTGGTGTAGGTGCCGGAAAATCGGCAGTGCTTGGCTATCTTAAGGAACTTGATGGCGTAAGGGTCATGCTCTCTGATGAGATAGCACATGAGCTGATGGAGCCGGGAAGCGACTGCTACAACAGATTAAAGGAATTGTTTGCGGGCGAACCGATATGGCTTGAGGACGGGCATTTTGACAGACCGGCACTTGCCGGAGTGATTTTTTCGGATGATAAAAAAAGAGAGCTTCTAAACGAAGTAGTGCATCCTGCAGTAAAGGAATATGTGCTTAATGCAGTTAAAGAGGCAAAAAAAGATGGTCTGTTCATGCTTGTGCTTGAAGCAGCGCTCCTTATAGAGGAGGGATATGGTGAAATCTGCGACGAGCTGTGGTATATTTATGCAAGTGAAGAAGTCAGAAGAAAAAGACTTAAGTCATCACGCGGATATTCAGATGAGAAGATAGATAGTATCTTTGCAAGCCAGCTTAAGGAAGATGAGTACAGAAGGCACTGCAGGGAGGTTATCGATAATGATGGAGATATCGAAAATACGATAGCTTCAATAAATAAAGCGCTTAGCAAATACAAGGAGTAGTGGAAATGAATAATGTATTCGGTTTGGATATTGGTACAAGAAATGTTGTAGGAACTGTCGGCTATCAGACTGATGACAAGGAATTTGTGGTTACAGCACAGTATGTCAGGGAGCATGAGACCAGAGCGATGCTTGACGGTCAGATACATGATATAGGCAGGGTGGCAAAAACCATTAAGGAAGTAAAGGACGAGCTTGAAAAACAGACAGGACAGCCACTTGAAGAGGTGTGTATAGCAGCCGCAGGACGAGTATTAAAGACTGTCACGACGCATGTGGAGTATGAGTATGCGCAGGAGTCTGTGGTGACCGGCGAGGATGTCCATACGCTTGACCTGCTTGGCATAGAAAAAGCACAGGAGGCACTCAAGGAGGTTAACGATACAAGCTATAAGTTTTACTGCGTGGGATATTCTACAGTCAAATTCTTTTTGAACGATGAGGTGTTTATCAGCCTTGAGGGTCATAAGGCAAACAAAATAGGCGAGGATATCATAGTTACATTTCTGCCGGAGGATGTGGTAGACGGACTGTATGCGGCAGTTGGACAGGCCGGGCTTAGTGTAGCCAATATGACATTGGAGCCTATCGCCGCTATCAATGTGGCAATTCCGGAGAACTATCGTATGCTTAATATCGCACTTGTCGATGTGGGAGCCGGAACGAGTGATATCTCAATCACAAGAGACGGAAGTATCATAGCCTATGGCATGATACCGCATGCAGGAGATGAGCTGACAGAAGTTATTGTGCAGCATTTCCTCGTGGATTTCAATATGGCGGAGAGCATCAAGCTTCAGTCTACGACAAGTGATACGGTTACATACAAGGATATCATGAGCATCGAGCACACAATTCCTGCACAGGATGTCTGGGAAGTGGCAGCGCCTGTTGTTGATAATATTGCACAAGAGGTATCGGCTAAAATCAGAGAGCTAAACGGTGACAAAACAGTGAGTGCCTGCTTTGTAGTCGGAGGCGGAGGCAAGATACACGGCTTCACGGAAAAGCTTGCGGAAGACCTTGACCTGCCGGAGGAAAGAGTAGCTCTAAGAGGTGAGGAAGTGCTTGGCGATGTGACCTTTGAGCAGGAGGATATTAAGAAGGATCCGCTTCTTGTCACTCCAATTGGTATATGTCTGAATTATTATGACCAGAGAAATAATTTTATCATGGTCAGATTCAACGGTGAGAGAATAAAGCTCTATGACAATAACAGGCTTACAATAGTCGATGCGGCGCTTCAGGCGGGATTTCCAAACGATGAGCTGTTTCCAAAGCGCGGCACACCGATAAACTTTACGGTAAACGGCGTGGCAAGGCTTGTAAGAGGCGAGGCCGGAGAGGGCGCAGTGGTGACCATGAACGGAAAGCCTGCAAGCATCAATACACCGCTTGAGCCAAACAGTGAGATAATCATAGAGCCGTCCACAGCAGGAGAGGCAGCAGAGTATAAGATATCGCAGCTTGATGAGTACAATCATTCTGTCATTACTTTTATCATAAACGGCAGAAGGGTTTCATGTCCTAGGTTTGTCCAGGTAAACGGAGAGCTTGAGCCGGAGGATTACAGCATCAGGGAAAATGATGTGATTGAGACAAGAAATTACTATACAGTGCGCCAGATTGCGCAGTTTATGGACCTCGTTATTGACACAGACCAGATGATATTTGTAAACAATGAAGAGGCAGATCTCGACACTCTTGTATACGAAAATTTCTCTGTTGAGTGGAAAACAGATGAATATGGTGTTGCAAGAATCGACAATAACAATTATAATGACACACAAGAGTCTGATTCAGATGGTGCTTCGGTCTTAGCTGAGCAGGATGCAAACAGCACAGAGTCAGACAACACAGTGACCAGAACATCAGAGCAGATGATGAATCAGGTGCTGGATGAGCTGCATGATGATTTTGCTAAAGAAGCTGAAGCATCTGCTGTGCCGGAAAACGAATTGCCGGAAAATGAATTGCCAAAAAATGATATACAGGAAGAAATACAGGAAGAAGACTCATCAAAAAATACAGTTACAGTAATTGTAAACGGTGAGCCTGTGGAGCTGTCCGGCAAGGATACATATATATTTGTCGATATATTTACCCATATCTCATTTGATTTACAGGCAGGAAAGGGCAGGGCAATAGCCACTGTAATAAATGGCAGGGATGCCCGGTTTTCCGAGGAGCTTCATGAGGGAGACCAAATAGAATTATACTGGAAAGAGAATTAACATGTTAGAATTATGCAGCATTGCCAGCGGCAGCAGTGGAAACTGTATATGTGTGGGCACAGATGATTGTCATGTGCTCATAGACGCAGGCATCAGCGGTAAGAAAATAGAAAACGGACTGAATGAATTTGATATGACTGCCACAGATATGCAGGGCATTCTTGTGACACATGAGCATATAGACCATATCGCAGGGCTTGGTGTCATGGCAAGGCGCTATCATATTCCGATTTATGCCACAAAGGCCACAATCGGGGCCATAAAATGTACCAAATCCGTTGGAAATATAGATGATGAGCTGTTTCATCCTGTTGAGGCAGGCGTCGATTTTACAATAGGCGATATAGAGTTTGAGCCGCTTCACATATCCCACGATGCGGCTGATCCTGTCGCGTACAGATTTAAAAACGAAAATCATGCGATGGCGGTCGTGACAGACCTTGGCACGTATGATGATGCACTGGTTTCAAAGCTTCAGAACCTGGATGGGCTGCTGCTTGAAGCCAATCATGATATAAATATGCTCCAGACAGGGGCATATCCGTATCCGCTCAAGCGCAGAATCATGGGTGACAGCGGACATTTGTCGAATGAGAGAAGCGGGCAGTTGTTATGCGAGCTTCTTCATGATAAATTTGGCTCAGTAATACTGGGACACCTTAGTAAAGAAAACAACTACGAAAAGCTGGCGTATGAAGCCGTCAGGCTTGAGGTCACAATGGGAGACAATCCATATAAGGCAAGTGATTTCCCTATGTATGTGGCTAAGAGAGACAGGGCATCAGACCGCATAGCCGTAGAATAAGAGAACAGGAGAATAAGTTGTTATGGATAACACAAAGAACAAAGTAATCATCACAGTTGTCGGAAAAGACACAGTAGGAATCATCGCAAAGGTATGTACATATCTGTCAGAGGGCAGTGTAAACGTGCTTGATATCTCACAGACTATCGTTTCAGGTTATTTCAACATGATGATGATTGTTGATATGGCAAATGCTACAGCTTCATTTGCAGAGATTTCTGACCAGCTTGATGCACTTGGAGAAGAAATTGGTGTAACAATAAAGTGTCAGAAGGAAGAAATCTTTGAGATGATGCATCGAATCTAGTTTAGCATAAAAATGTCATACACAGTTAAAGGAGAACAGCAAAATGATAAATATTGGTGAAGTAATTGAGACCAATGACATGGTGGAGAAGGAAAATCTTGACGTGCGTACAATCACACTCGGTATCAGCCTGCTCGACTGTATAGACTCAGACCTTGCAAAGGTAAATGAGAATATCTACAACAAGATTACAACACTTGCAAAGAATCTTGTATCAACAGGAAAAGAGATAGAGAACAACTACTGTATCCCTATCGTAAACAAACGTATTTCAGTTACACCTATCGCCCTTGTCGGCGGTGCGGCCTGCAAGAGCTCAGAGGATTTTGTTACCATAGCAAAGACACTTGACAGAGCTGCCAAAGAGGTAGGTGTCAACTTCATCGGTGGATATTCAGCACTTGTGTCAAAGGGCATGACAAAGGCGGATGAGCTTTTAATCAAATCCATCCCTCAGGCAATGCTTGAGACAGACCTGGTATGCAGCTCTGTAAATGTTGGCTCTACAAAAACCGGAATCAACATGGATGCAGTAAAGCTGATTGGCGAGATGATAAAGGAGACAGCAGAGGTGACAAAGCACCTTCCTGTATCAGGCTGTGCCAAGTTTGTAGTATTCTGCAACGCTCCTGATGACAATCCGTTTATGGCAGGAGCCTTCCATGGTGTGACAGAGGCAGATGCCATCATCAATGTAGGTGTCAGCGGACCGGGAGTTGTAAAGACTGCTCTTGAAAAGGTAAGAGGCGAGAACTTTGAGGTGCTCTGTGAGACAATCAAGAAGACAGCCTTCAAGGTTACACGAGTAGGACAGCTTGTGGCAAAGGAGGCTTCAAAGAAGCTTGGAGTGCCATTTGGAATCATAGACCTCTCACTTGCACCTACACCGGCTATCGGAGACTCTGTAGCCGATATTCTCTGTGAGATAGGCTTAGAGAGAGCCGGAGCTCCGGGAACAACAGCTGCACTTGCACTCTTAAACGATCAGGTGAAAAAGGGCGGTATCATGGCATCCTCATATGTTGGCGGACTCTCAGGTGCCTTTATTCCTGTATCAGAGGATCAGGGAATGATAGATGCCGTAAACGATGGTGCACTCACTCTCGAAAAGCTTGAGGCTATGACCTGTGTGTGCTCAGTGGGACTTGACATGATTGCAATCCCGGGCGATACAAAGGCCACCACAATTTCAGGAATTATCGCAGACGAGATGGCTATCGGCATGATAAACCAGAAGACAACAGCCTGCAGACTGCTTCCTGCAATCGGAAAGGATGTAGGTGATGTGGTAGAAATCGGAGGACTTCTTGGAAGTGCACCGGTTATGCCGGTAAACAGATTCTCTTGTGATGCATTTGTAAACCGCGGAGGAAGAATCCCGGCACCTATTCACAGCTTTAAAAATTAGTAAATAATGGCATTGTTTACAAGCATGTACTTATAAGAGTAACTTATAAGTACATGCTTATTTTAAAGTGGTACTTGACAATGACAAAAATACATGATTAAATAAAGACAGTTATATGACTGACGGAAGTGGATAACCACATGGAGTATAACAGTTGATTGCCGACCGTCTGGGCGCACATTTATATAAGTTTCCTGCAGAGCTTTATATTATTATGTGTGTTCAGACGGTCTTTTTTATTCCGGCAGGCCCGAGTAATTTGGGGATGCAGACCACATTATCAGAAAACATGGAGGATGACATGGAAAGAGTATCATTAGCAAAGGAATTATCAAGCACAACATACCCTGGCAGAGGTATCGTAATCGGCCGCACAAAGGATGGTAAGAAGGCTGTAACAGCATACTTTATCATGGGCAGAAGCGAAAACAGCCGCAACAGAGTATTTGTAGAGGATGGCGAGGGCATCAGAACACAGGCATTTGACCCTTCAAAGCTTGAGGATCCAAGTCTTATCATTTACGCACCTGTAAGAGTGCTCGGCAACAAGACAATTGTCACAAACGGTGACCAGACAGATACTATCTATGAGCTGATGGACAAGCAGCAGACATTTGAGCAGGCCTTAAGGACAAGAGAGTTTGAGCCTGACGCTCCTAACTATACACCTAGAATTTCAGGAATCATGCATATTGACAATGGTGAGTTCAACTATGCTATGTCAATCTTAAAGAGCAACAACGGCAATCCTGATGCATGCAACAGATACACATTTGCATACTCAGCACCGGTTGCAGGAGAGGGACATTTCATCCATACATATATGGGCGATGGCAATCCGCTGCCAAGCTTTGAGGGTGAGCCTACATGGGTAGACATCGATGGGGATATCGATGAGTTTACCAATATGGTATGGGAGAACCTTAACGAAGACAATAAGGTATCACTCTTTGTCAGATATATTGATATCGCTACAGGCGAGTATGAGAGCAGAATCGTAAATAAAAACAAATAAAACACTATATAAACGGTCAAATATACAAGATAAGCAGATAAAAACAGGAGAACAGAAAAATGCAGGAATACGAATTAAAATACGGATGTAATCCAAATCAGAAACCAGCCAGAATATTTATGAAGGAGGGAGAGCTTCCTATAAAAGTGCTTAACGGCAGAGCCGGATATATCAACTTCCTTGATGCCTTTAACGGATGGCAGCTTGTAAGAGAGCTTAAGAAGGCAACAGGTCTTCCAGCCGCAACATCCTTCAAGCATGTTTCACCTGCAGGTGCAGCAGTTGGACAGCCACTTTCAGATGTGGAGAAAAAGATTTACTGGGTTGATGATATGGATATTGAGTTTACACCACTTGCAAATGCATACATCAGAGCAAGAGGAGCTGACAGAATGTCATCATTTGGTGATTTTATTTCACTTTCAGATGTATGTGACAAGAGCACTGCACTTGTAATCAAGAGAGAGGTATCAGACGGTGTTATCGCTCCGGGCTACACAGACGAGGCTCTTGAGATTTTAAAGGCTAAGAAAAAAGGCAATTACTGTGTTATAGAGATTGATCCGTCATATGAGCCGGCACCTATCGAGAGAAAGGATGTATTTGGCATCACATTTGAGCAGGGAAGAAACGAGCTTCATATTGATGATGATTTCTTCTCAAATATTGTGACAGAGAACAAGGAGCTCACAGAGCAGGCTAAGATTGATCTGGCAATCTCAATGATTACTTTAAAGTACACACAGTCAAACTCTGTATGCTATGTAAAGGGTGGCCAGGCAATCGGTATCGGAGCAGGCCAGCAGTCTCGTATCCACTGTACCAGACTTGCAGGCTCAAAGGCAGACAACTGGTGGCTTCGTCAGTCTCCACAGGTGCTTGGACTTCAGTTCGTGGATGGTATCAGACGTGCAGACCGCGACAACACTATTGATCTTTATATCGGTGAGGATTATATGGATGTGCTTGCAGAGGGCGAGTGGCAGAAGTTCTTCAAGGTAAAGCCGGACGTATTTACAGCAGAGGAGAAGAGAGCGTGGCTTGACAAGAATACAGATGTAGCACTTGGCTCGGATGCATTCTTCCCATTTGGTGACAACATTGAGCGTGCTCACAAGAGTGGCGTGAAGTATGTAGCCCAGCCGGGTGGATCTGTGAGAGATGACCATGTTATTGATACATGTAATAAGTACGGTATGGTAATGAGCTTTACAGGAATCAGACTTTTCCATCACTAATCACAAGGTATAGCGGTTATTAAGCTGAATTTAAGCACAATAAGTAATTCAATAATAGAGGACTTCATGATATAATTACAGTATACATTTTACACAGTAGTTAATCATGGAGTCTTTTTATGTCATTACAGTTTATCACAGGTAATTCAGGAAACGGAAAAACGAAATATCTCTTTAACAGGATAGTGAAAGAGGCAAAGGCAAACCCAAGGGACAATTATCTTGTAATAGTGCCTGAGCAGTTTACAATGCAGACGCAGAGACAGCTTGTAGATTTGTCGGAGAATAAAGCTATCATGAATATAGATGTGCTAAGCTTTAAGCGCTTAGCCTACAGAGTGTTTGATGAGCTTGGAATCACAAATCTCACGGTGCTTGAGGAGACAGGTAAGAACCTTGTACTCAGAAAGCTTGCGGCACAGGAGGCGGATAAGCTTGGCGTAATAGGCAGAAACTTAAACCGCATCGGCTATATAAGTGAGGTAAAGTCACTGCTTTCGGAGCTTGTGCAGTACAATATATCACCTGAGGAGCTCGGAAGATATATTGCCTCAGGCAGGCTATCGGATACACTTTCAGATAAGCTCAAGGATGTGCTCGTGCTCTACGAAGCATTTGAGAAGTTTATGCAGGACAAATATATCACTGCAGAGGAAATACTTAATGTGCTTAGCAATGTGGCGGAGGAGTCTGCCATTCTTAGAAATTCAGTCATTGCATTTGATGAATTTACCGGATTTACACCTATACAGAACCAGCTCATCAAAAAGCTCTTTGTCATTTCAAAGAAAATATATGTAACGCTCACAATAGACTGTCGTGAGGATATCTTTAAGAGCAGAGGCATGCAGGAACTGTTTGACATGCCAAAAAGGACAGTGAAATCACTCACCGAAATGGCAGCGTTTTATGGCATAGAAGTCGAGGAACCTATTATCCTTGATAAAAACTACCGGCTTGCAGAAAACGAAGAGCTAAGCTTTATGGAACAGCAGCTTTTCAGAAAACGAAGATGCTCCTTTAAAAAAGTACCAAAGCACATTCATATAGACTGTCTGCGTGACCCGAAGCAGGAGCTGACAAAGATAGCCAGAAGAATTAATGAGCTTGTAAGGAACGAAAACCTGCGTTACCGAGATATTGCTATAGTCACAGGAGATGTGAATATATATGCAGGTTATGTGCGTGAAATATTTGACAAATACAATATTCCTTACTTTATCGATGCCACACAGGAGATACTTTTCCATCCGTTTATTGAGTTTATCAGGTCAATACCCGATATTGCGGCACAAAATTTCTCGGCAGATGCGGTGTTCAGATTTTTGCGGTGCGGCTTTAGTGAGCTATTGGACAGTGAAATAGATGTACTTGAAAACTACGTGCTCGCCTGTGGAGTAAGAGGTAAAAGCGCATGGGACAAAAAGTGGGTCAGGCTGCCAAAGCATAAGGCAGGCTATGACCTTGAGCTTTTAAACCAAAGCAGGGAGTATATAATGGAGCTGCTAAAGCCGGTATATCAGGTGTTTTCCGATAAAAAGTCAACGGTAAAGGACTATGTGCTCGCTATATATAAGCTGATAGTTTTGCTTGATATACCTGATAAGCTTGCAAAAAAGGAGCAGGCACTGCTTGATGCAGGGGACCAGACCGCATCAAAGGAATACGGACAGATATACAAAATAGTCATGCAGCTCTTTGAAAAATATGTGGCGGTGCTGGGTGATGAATGCATGGATGCAGAGGAATTTACACAGATACTGGATGCAGGACTGGATGCGGCAGATGTAGCAGTTATACCGCCGGGATACGACACTGTGACCATCGGAGATATTGAGAGAACTCGTCTTACCAACATAAAGGTCATGTTTTTTGCAGGCGTAAACGATGGGATTGTTCCAAAGGCGGCAGGAAGAGGAGGCATTATATCCCAGTATGAGAGAGAGGCACTTAAGGAGCTGGATATAGAGCTTGCGCCTGGGGCAAGGGAGCAGGCATTTATACAGAGGTTTTATCTATATCTGAATATGACAAAGCCATCCAGGGAGCTTTATATCAGCTATACGAGGCTTGACAGTGAAAAAAAGGCTGCCCAGCCATCGTATCTCATAGGTATATTAAAGGGGATGTTTCCGGAGCTTGTCGTGACTGAGACAGAGGATGTAGAACAGCTTTTGGATATATCAAGCAGGCAGAGTGCTCTGGATTATCTGCTGTCAAATGAGGTGGATGACAGATGGTGCGAGATTGCAGCAGCGGTGATGCTCTATGACGCATCAGTCAGTGATGCAGGGGACGGTAATGAAGTAGACGATAAAGAATTTGCTCAAAAAAATTCCGTGGAGAGGCTCATCAATGCAAGGTTTGAGCATTATTCAAAGGATCCGATTAGCCGAAATGTGGCAAGAAGCATATACGGCAGACACATGGAGGGCAGTATCACGCGCTTTGAGCAGTTTGCCAGGTGTGCATATGCGCATTTTTTAAATTATGGATTGAGGCTTACAGAGCGTGAGGAGAGCGGCTTTACATCCCTTGATATGGGTAATATATACCATGAAGCACTGGAAAGATACAGTAAGAAGCTTGATAGGGAGAGTACTGACTGGTTTAGCGTGACAGATACAAAAAGAGATGAGCTTGCGATGGAAGCAATAAATGAGGTGATTGATGAGTATGCAGGCTTTGGCACATTTGATACAGCGGAAAGCCAACATTCGATATCACATATGAAGGCGGTCTTTAAGCAGACAGTATGGGCACTCACAACCCAGATACGAAGAGGCAGCTTTGTGCCTGAGAGGTTTGAGTTTTCCTTTTACGAGAGCCTTGATATGGCAAATGATGTGACGGTTGATATAAAGGGACGCGTGGACAGGACTGACACATATACGGATGAGGGCAGGCTTTTTGTGAAGGTACTGGATTACAAGTCGGGAAATACAGTTTTTGACCTGGTGAAGCTGTACTATGGCACGCAGCTTCAGCTTGCAGTGTACATGGACGCTGTCATGGAACAAAAGAAAGAGGCGCTAAAGCAGGTAAGTGTGGAGCCGGGCGGTATGCTGTACTATCACATCGACGATCCTGTAATTGATTTAAAGGATGTGACACCGGGCACTGAGCTGTCTGAGGAAGAAATCAATCAGATGATATTAAAGAAGCTCAAGCCTGACGGGCTTATCAACTCTGACGAAAAGGCATACAGAGGCATGGACAGGGACTTTGAGAAAAGCTCTGACGTAATCCCTGTTACCTTAAAAAAGGATCAGACACCGGCTGCAGGCTCAAAGGTGGCAAACGCCGAAGAGTTTGATGTGATAACAAGGTTTGCGAGAGAGAAGCTTCGCGAGATAGGAAGAGAAATATACGATGGAAATGTTGCCGTCAATCCTATCAAGAACAAGAAAATAGACAGCTGCGCATATTGCGCTTTTCAGGCCATATGCAGGTATGATTCAAGGATACCGGGCTTTAGCGAAAGAAGCTTTAACGGTGACAATAAGGAAGATGTACTTGATAAAATGCGTACACAGATTGCAGCGGCAGAGCATAAAGCATGCTATGGAGATAATAATATAAAGCCATAATCGGGAGACATAATATGGATGTTAAATGGACCAGTGAACAGAAAAAGGTTATAGATTTAAGAGACAGGGATATACTTGTATCGGCGGCAGCGGGCTCAGGAAAGACAGCTGTACTCGTTGAGCGTATAGTAAACAGAATATGTGTGGATAATCCGCCGGTGGATATCGACAGGATGCTTGTGGTGACGTTTACCAAGGCTGCAGCTGCTGAGATGAGGGAGCGTGTCAGTCGTGCGATAGACAGCTTGAAGGAGCAAAAGCCGGACGATGAGAACCTGCAGAGGCAGTCGACACTGGTTCACAATGCGCTCATCACTACAATCGATTCGTTTTGTCTGTTTGTGGTGCAGAATAATTTCGCACAGCTTAATCTGGATCCTGATTTCAGAATCGGTGACCAGGCAGAGCTTAAGCTTATGCTAAAGGATGCTTTGGCACAGGTATTTGAGGACAATTATGCAAGAGAAGACAACGAGGCATTTATCAACCTTATAGACACCTACAGCAAGGGGAGAAATGACTCTGCCGTCAGGCAGATGGTGGAGGATATCTACTATAAGGCGGGCAGCTCATCATGGCCGAGAAAGTGGATGAACAGTCTCCTAAGGCTCTATGATATAAAGTCAGCTAAACAGCTTGAGGACTCAGAAATCATTAAGGAGATAGTGGATTACAGCAGGGTGCTTTTGGAGGAGGCTGTTCAGGAGCTTACAATGGCGAAAGACCTGGCATCAGCTACACCAGGGCTTGAAAAGTATGCGCTTACACTTTCAGAGGATATAGCATTGTTTGATGGAATGGCGGATGTGACAGGCTATGTCGGCATGCAGGAGTTCTTAAACAAAATATCCTTTGGCAGAATTGCTGTCATCAGGAAATTTGACGGAGACGAGAAGAAAAAGGAGCGCGTGAAAAGTATGCGCGATGCTGCCAAGAAGAAGGTAGACGGAATAAAGCAGAAATACTTTGGCATGTCAATTGAGCTTATGTATGAGCAGCTGGAGCGTCAAAGACCATTTGTTAAAGAGCTGATAAGGCTCTCACTTGAGTTTTATGATGCGATGGAGGCTGTAAAGACAAGAAAAAGAGTATTTGATTTTTCTGATATAGAGCATTTTGCGCTTCGCATACTGGTGGATGAACAGACACTGGAGCCCACAGAGACGGCGCGTGAGTTTTCAAAACATTTTGAGGAAATCATGATTGACGAGTATCAGGACTCAAACCAGGTGCAGGAGGATATACTTACCGCTATTTCAAGAGAGCATCAGGGAGTCGGCAACATGTTTATGGTGGGCGATGTAAAGCAGAGCATATACAGGTTTCGAATGGCGCGCCCTGAGCTGTTTATGGAAAAATACAACACATATACATCA
>OKRZ01002040.1_pt1 | contig 15125 bp, 17 predicted proteins | sample 1601141 | NCBI WGS metagenome assembly OKRZ01 (sample SAMEA3541524, study PRJEB24748) | human gut metagenome | biome: human gut; feature: human-associated habitat; material: faeces | place: China | collected 2012
TGAGCATTCCTCAGTTTTTTATTTAAGATTTTCTATTTTTCACTCCAATCAAACGGAATACTTATAAATAATATATATTCTCAGAGGCACAGGGGATTCCAAAAGCACAATTTATTAAAACTATTATTTAGTAACACACTTTTTATTAATTTTCATATTATAATTTAATAATATATTATTACATATATAAGATTAATTTTAATATATTATATTAGAGGTGATACAATGAATAACATGAATATTGATGAAAATACTATGAAAAATATCAAAAATATGGTGGATAATGGTAATCTTTCTGATGCAATTTCTCAGATTTCCCCTGAAATGATGCAAAATTTCTCAAAAATGTTATCAAATCAAAATAATTCTCAAAATCAAAATAATACACAAAACTCTTCATTTGATTCTAATCAACAAAATTGTAACGAATCTAACAATAACTCTTCAAACACAAATAATAATTTTGATTTTAGTAATCTTGATATGGATACAATCATGAAGCTTTCTTCTGCATTTGGAAAAATGAAAAACTCAAAAAATGACCCAAGAGCAAATTTATTAAATTCACTAAAACCTTATTTAAGAGATGAAAAAAAAGGTAAAATAGACCAATATATGAATTTACTAAATGTTTCCAAAATTGCAGAAATAATGAAAGATAACAACAAGGAGAATAATAATAATGTTTAATTTTCCATATTTCAGTTATCCATATCATAATCCTTATTACAGATATTATAACGTCCCAAAAAATTATGTAAATATTCAAAAAAAAGAAAGTAATGATAACACTTTTGAGCAAATTCCAGAAAAAGAATCAAAAACAAAAAATGTCCAAAGAGCTTTACCCTCTTTGGACAACAATACTGAAAAAGATTCCCCAATTTTTGAAATATTTGGTATAAAACTATATTCTGATGATTTAATTATCTTAGCAGTTTTGTTCTTATTATATGAACAAAACGTAAAAGACGAAATGCTTTATATCATATTATTTCTTTTATTGTTTTCATAATATTATTCAATTATAATTTTATCATCCTCAACAAATACATATGCCTGTCTATGAACAGGTTCTTCATCTCTGTCTATTTCTTTTACTATATTTGAAATTCTTAATTGAACTGCATCTAATTTTCCGGCAGCAATAATAGCATTTTTATTTCCCTTTGCTCCTGCATGTGCTAATCCTCTCAAATTTCCTAATACAACAATATTATCAGATGCTATTACTTCTGCCCCAGAATTAACATCACCTATAATAACAATGCTTCCTTCTGTTTCAAGCCTTTGGCCAGACCTTAAAGACCCTCTATGAAATTTTGTTTCAGAAATTGCTACTTCTTGTTTAAAAGTTCTAGTTATACTTGATAATCCCAAACTTTTTGGCATATCGAAATCAATATCAACATCTATTTTTTCTTTTATTAATTCTTGTATTTCATCTATTTCTTTATTTTTCAAGACTTTTCCAACAATCTTTATTGGTGTTTTGTCTTCTTTATACAACTTTTTTAAATCAGATAATTTCTTTGTTAATTCTGATATAATCTTTTTTTGTTCAGCATCTTCTGCAATTTTAATTACAATTTCATTTTTTCTCAAATTAATACTTACACAATTTCCCATTTTTACATCCTTTCTATATACATAAACACAACACTTAAACGAACATGCTTATCTTATACTCTCTGTATATGCCTCAGCTTGAACACTCTCTGTTACATTTTGAGTATTCATTCCAAAATACTCAGCCATAATATTTCTAACAGCCTCAGCCGTATAATTACCATGACCACCGTTTTCAACCATAACAACAACCGCAATTTCGGGATCATCATATGGAGCAAACGCTGCAAACCATGCATTTACAATATCTTTACCATTTGAATCTTTACCAGCCTCAGCAGAACCAGTTTTTCCACCAACCTTTATATTAAAATCTTTAAATCTTACATATGCTGTTCCAGACTCTCCGCTTGTAACAGATTTCATTCCCTCTTTTACTGCATTTATATAATCTTTATTCAAATTTATATTTTCATTATTTTCTTCTGTAAGTCCTAATTTTTCATTTACAAATTTATTAATTTCCTCTTTTGACACTTCTGTTCCATCAGAATTTTGAATTGTTTTAATTATACTAACATCAACATTATTTCCACCATTCGCAATCATACTTATATATTTAGTCATTTGTAATGGTGTAAATCTATTATACCCTTGTCCTATTGCTGCATTTATCGTATCACCTGGATTCCAAGAACTATTTATTGACTTAACATATTCCTTGCTTGCTAATGTTCCGGAAACTTCACTTGGCAATTCTATTCCTGTCTTTTTTCCCAATCCAAAATAACTAGCATATTTATCCAATGTATCTATTCCCATTCTATCTGCTGTTTCATAGAAGAAATAGTTACATGATTTTTCAATTGCCCCAATAACATTAAGTGGTCCATGTCCTGTGTGATAATCTGTATAATACCAGCAATTTCTCTTTTCTCCATATTTTATATATTGACCTGTATCGTTAATTCTTTCTGTCAAAGTAATATTTCCTGATTCCAATCCAGCAATGGCTGTAACCATTTTAAATATAGAACCTGGTTCATAAGCACTTTGTATTGCTTTATTTAGCAATGGATATGATTTATTCTCACTATAACTTTTCCATTCTTCACTACTTATCCCATTTGCAAAAGATTGTGGATTATAATCAGGGTAACTTGCCATTGCAAGTACTTCACCTGTTTTAACATTCATAACAACACATGAGCCACCTTTTGCCTCATAAGCCTTTCCAAATCCTCCACTTTTTATTTTTTCAATATTATCTTTCAAAGCTTCTTCTGCTATTTTTTGCAATTTTGAATCAATTGTAAGAACAACATTGGAACCAGAAACTGCCTCTTTTTCAACAACTTCTGCTGTTATAGTTCCATCAACAGCCATATCAATTTGTTTAATTCCATCTTTTCCTTTTAAATATTCTTCAAGAAGATACTCTATTCCTGTTTTTCCAATTATGTCATTTTGATTATATGTATCCTTTTTTTGTTGATATTCAGTATCACTTATTTTTGAAGCATACCCTAAAATGTGTGATGCCAACGTTCCCTCTTTATATTGTCTAACAGGTTGAACTGTAATATTTATTCCTGGGAAATCATCACCTTTTTCAGAAAATTCTGCAATTGCTTCTCTTGGTATGTCTTTTGCTATTGTTAGTGCTTTTGTACTACTATATCCTTCTTTTACTATTGCATATCTAATTGCAATTATTTTTCTAACTTCTGTTATATCTTCATTTTTAATTTTATATTTATCTTTGAATTTATAAAAAGCCTCCTCAGCAGTTGCATCAGAATCTATATTATTATTTTTTTTCCAATTTGATAAGCTTGTATCAGAAATTGTATATCCAAAAGGATTAATATTTATTGGAAAAGAATCTGTATAACTAACATCATATTTTTCTAAAACTTGTATAATCTTCAATATTGATTCATTTAATGTATCTGTATCTATTTTACTTTTATATAATTCCAAATTAAATTTTTGACTTGAAGACACTAACACATTCCCAGACCTATCTAGAATTTCTCCTCTATCAGCTTCTAACACACTTTCTCTTGTCAATCTTGTATTTGATTCTTCTCTATATTTTGCACCATGAACAATTTGAAGGTTGAATAATTGGACAATCAAAATTATTCCGATTAAATATGTAAAAATAGTTGCAATATTATACCTAAAATTAATACTTTTTTTATTAATTCCTCTCGCCAATTTTTCACTTCCTTCCTAATTCCGAATTTTAAAAATATCTTGTCAAAATTTTATTACCTTTATATGTATTTTCAATATAATACCCAAATTTTTGAATTAGTGGATATATTATTATAGTTATTAAAATATTGTAAATAACTTCTACTATCAAAATTTCTATAAAGTTTAAAACTTCTATATTTGTAGAATATAATACATATTTTATAAAATATACCAATACTTCAAAAATTATAGTTGTCCCAAATACCATAAACATAATTGTAATTCTACTATCTTTTGAAAAATTTTTATTAAACAATATTGCTAATAATCCAATTAATACTAGTCCTGCCAAATTTATGCCTACATTTGTTCCATATAATAAATCTAGAAATATCCCCCATAATGCACCATAAATAATTCCCATACTTCTATTTCCAAATAATCCTATGAACAATATATAAATTACAAATAAATTTGGTTTTATTCCATTAATAGTAAACCAACTAAAAAAATTAGCTTGTAAAAAATATAATACAAATCCTATTAAAATTAGTGCTAAATTTATAAATGTTTTTTTCAACAAATCCACCTCTTGTCTAATTATTTTTTACTACTAATACAGTATTTAATTTATCAAAGTCAACAGCTGTTTCTACTAATGCATATCTATCTGTAATATTTTTAGTAGATACTATTTTTTTAATACTTCCTACATGTATTCCCTTTGGATATATTCCACCTAATCCAGATGTATCAACACTATCTCCTTGTACAAGATTAGCATCTGTTGGAATATACATTGCTTTTAGTTCAGAATTACTACTTAATGTACCTTTACAAATAATACTATCTTTATTTGTACTCATCAGACAACTAATAGAACTAGATGTATCTACTATTGTTTGAACTTTTGCTGTATTATCTGTAACAGAAACAACATGTCCTACAAGTCCTTCATCTGCTATTACTGTCATATTTACTTCTATTCCATCATTTTTTCCTATATTTATAATTATTGTTTTAGAATAATTACTTATCTCTTTATCAATAACATATCCAGGGACTGTTTTATATTCTCCGTATTTTTCTGTTAATCCCAAATATTCTTTTAATGTTTCATTTTCTGTTTTTATATTTTCAAGTTCTCTTAAAGACTGTTCTAATTGACTATTTTTTTCTTTCAAATCTTGATTTTCTGATTTTAAATTACTAATATCAGTAAAAAATGTAGAATTTCCACTGACTCTATTTTTTAGATATGTTAATCCATTTTGTATAGGCATAACTAATTTATTTGCTACATTTTCAAAAAATGATGTATTAGCTTCTCTATTAGAAAATATAACTATTAATATTAAAACTACTATTGTAATAACAATTCCTAATAATCCGCCTTTTTTATTTTTATACATAGCTTGTCTCCTTTCGAAATTCTACATTTTATTTTTATCTTCTTTTTCTTGAATTTACAAGAACTGATTTTAGTCTTTCTAAATCTTCTAGTGTTTTTCCTGTACCTCTAACAACACAATCAAGTGGTTCCTCTGCTATATAAACTGGCATTCCAGTTTCTATACTTAATAATTTATCTAGATTTTTTATTAAAGCGCCTCCCCCTGCAAGCACAATACCTTTTTCCATAATATCTGATGAAAGTTCAGGTGGTGTTTTTTCTAATGTACTTTTTACAATATCTACAATTTTTGAAATTGATTCTTTTATTGCTTCTTCAACTTGTGCAGAAGTAATTTTTTCATTTCTTGGAAGTCCATCTGTTAAATCTCTTCCTCTTACTTCCATTGACATTTCAGTCATTAATGGCATTGCACATCCTAATTGCATTTTTATTTGTTCAGCTGTTGTTTCACCTATTGCCAAATTCATTTCTCTTTTTACATAATTAACTATATCTTCATCAAGCTCATCACCAGCAACTCTTAAAGAATGACTTACAACAATTCCACCTAATGAAATAACTGCAACTTCTGTTGTTCCGCCTCCAATGTCTACTATTATACTTCCACTTGGTTCTGCAACATCCAAAGATGCCCCAATTGCTGCCGCCATTGGTTCTTCTATTAAATATACCTCTTTTGCCCCTGCTTGAATAACTGATTCTTCAACAGCTCTTTCTTCTACCTCTGTTATTCCTGATGGTACTCCTACAACAACTCTTGGCTTTCCTACATTATATCTTTTTTCAACTTTTTGTATTATATTTTTAAGCATTAATTGTGTTGCTGTAAAATCTGCAATAACTCCATCTTTTAATGGTCTAACAGCTTTTATTTGTTCTGGTGTTCTACCTAACATTTCTTTTGCTTCATTACCAGTTGCCATTATATTTCCTGTTCTTCTATCTATTGCAACAACAGAAGGCTCTTTTAAAATAATTCCTCTTCCTTTAAGTGTTACTAAAATATTTGCTGTTCCTAAGTCTATTCCAATATCCTTTGAACCAAATGTAAAAAATTTCATAATCTTCAATCCTTTCTTAAACTGCCAATAGGTTTATGCCTTTTTGACCATATTAATATATTTTATTTATGTTAACTTTTAAAATTTTATTGTTCGCATATTGCTCTCTCTACCATTTTTTGAGTTTCAACGAAAACACTTTTAAAATTATTATTCCCTATAACTATATGGTCCATAAGTTCAATATCAAACATCTTTGCTGCATTATACAATTTATCTGTAAACTTTATATCAATTTTGCTTGGTGTTGGATCACCTGTTGGATGATTATGTACCAAAATCATTTTAGGTGCTTGTATTTTCAGTGCTTCACCTATAATTTCCTTCATATTAATATTTACAAAATTTGTACCACCACTAGCCACATTTAACTTTTTTAATATTTCATTTTTATTGTTTAACAAAAATAGTTTTATATATTCCTTTTTTTCTAATTTTAATTCTTCCATTACTAATTTTGCTAAATCTTCTGTACTTCTTATCCTTACCCTTTTATAATTAGATGGTTTTGACATTCTAATAGCTAACTCACAAACTGCTTTCAGTTGTATTGCTTTAACTCTGCCAATACCGTTAATTTGCATAAGTTCTTCTAATGTAATATCTTTTAAAAAATTCAATTCACCCATTTGTGGGTCATAATTAAGATTTAAAATTCTTTGTGCTATCTGCACAGATGTCTCTTCTTTGGTTCCTGATTTTATTATTATTGCTAACAATTCTGCATTTGATAAATTTTTTTCTCCATATAATTCTAATTTTTCATATGGTCTTTCTGTTTCTGGTAATTCTTTTATTTTTAATGACAAATTAAAACTTCCTTTCGTTTTTATTTGTCCCACTTTTTTAGATTTTCTTATATATAAATATAGATAATACCATTCCTATTATACTTGCAATATTTATTTTGAACATTAATCCAAATGTTAATTTTAATACACTTAAATCTAACACTAATGGTGTTTGTAATCCAAATTCTTGCTCATATGATAACCACCAAAGCCATGATACACTTGATGCCAATCTTCCTAATAATCCCCCTACTACTAATCCTGCTAATAAAAATATTAACAATATCCATATATTTTTTTCTCTTGTAGCCATTTTTTACCTCCATTTTTTCTTTTGTCCTTACGGATACACCTTTTTTTATACATTTGATATTATATCTTGATTTTGCTTTTTTTTCAAGTAATTTCATAAAATTTTCGAGGGATTTAGGGACGTTCCTTAAAATCCCTTTTTGGCGGGATTAAGGGACACCTCTTATTACCAAATTTTGTGTCTTTTCATATAATACCATTAGTAGTATAATAATATTATAAGTGATGGAGGGATTTTAATGAAAATAGAAAAGTTAACAGAAAATAAAATACGAATAATATTAAAAAAAACTGATTTTAAAGATAAAGAAATTAACATAAATCAACTTCTTTTAACAACTACTGAATCTCAAAAATTATTCTTAGAAATTTTAAACAGAGCAGAAAAAGAACTAAACTTTGATACAACCGGTTATAAATTGTTAATAGATGCTATTATTGAAAATGATAATATTTTTATATTTACAATTACTAAATATTTGGAAAAAGAACTAAATAAAAAGAATACTTCTAAAAAGATTATTGGCCTAGCCAAAAAAAATAAAACATTTAATGCGTCATCGTTAATTTATGAATTTAATTGTTTTGAAGACTTTTGTGACTTTTGCGATTATATTCACAATGCTAAAAATATGAACATAAATGGGTTATACAAACATTCTTTTTTGTATTTATATAATAGTACATATTATTTAAGTATAGATGATTTGAATTTTTCTGATCAACAATCAATAGCTTTTCATTCAAGTTTATTAGAATTTTCAAGTCTTGCTAAATATACAAAAAATTTTAAATTTAAATTAAAGGAACATGGAAAAGTAATTATGAAAAATAATGCTATTCGTACTGGTATTCGTTATTTTTCATAGTTAGTAAGTAAGCACTTAATGAAAATACATATTGAGTGCTTATTTATATGTTCTGATATTGTTATTTGCTTATATTTATTTTCTAACATTAAAATCACTCCAAACCTAGTATTTTCAATATATTCATTATATCATATTAAAAATATTATTACTAGATTTTAGAGTGATTTTTTATTTTAAATCTATATTTATTTTACATAATCCTACTTTTTAAACATTTACATATAAAAGTGGACGGAAGCCAACGTTGCCGCGGCCAGAAGTGTAGCTGTTGCTGCGATTGCTCGTAAAGACGTTGCTGCTAATGCAATAGCCTCCTCGATAGACACAAGGACTGTCAGAATCGTAAGACGTCTCTGTTGTCCATTCTTCAATGTTACTTGCCATATCATATATATTACATTGTACATCTATTTTACTTGTATCTGTTAAAGAGTTTGTTCCTGTTTGTAATAATGAAGTATTCAAACTATTTTGTCTTGAATATTTTGCATTTGTTCCACAATTTTGTATAAATACTGTTGCTGTATCCCATGCATAACTATTCATTAAATCACTTGTGAATTTATTACTAGTATACATATTTTGTGATAATTGTGCTGCTTGTAACTGTGTAACATAATTGTATACATTTTCTGTTCCTTTTTCTGTTATTTGTGTTAAAGCATCTGTTTTAGCACTTCTAGCTGTTGCTGTTCTTGCTTCATATCTTCCGATATAATATCCTCCATTTGTTGCTACACTATTTTTAAATTTTGTTATATTTTTTGCAATTGTGTTTCCATATTTTTTTAGTGTTGATGAATCATTTGAATCTTCTTCAACGTAAGTACCTGTGTATGCACTTTCTACTCCTGTTGTTGAATTAAAATCATATCTTCCTAATGTTATTGTTGTAGTTGTTCCATCTGCTTTTGTTATAGTACCAACTGGTACCCACACAAATTGACTTCCCTTTGTAGCCGTTTCTGTTACATCTTCTATTACTATTCCTTTATCTACTGTTGTTGCTCCATCTACTATCTTGAATCCTGCTGGCACAACTATTCTATTACCTTTTTCGTCTTTTAATTTAGTATTATCTGTCTTGCTTAACTCCTTATTTATATTATCTGTTATCAAACCAATTTTTTCATCTTCATTAGCATTATTTAAATATTTATTTATCTCATCTTCATATTCATTTAATCTTTGTCCTTGCTCTTTTTCTGCCTTTTCTGTTGCATTTTGAGCTATTTTTGCATTTTTAAACAATCCTTGATTTGTTAATGCAGATATTGATATTCCCGCTAATATCAACAAAATTATAATTGTTATTACTAACGCAATTAATGTAATACCTTTGTCTTTATTTCTTAGCATATTTTTTCCTCCTTAGTTTTTTATTTTATTTTTTCTTATTATTTGTATTTTTATTCTTTTAATGCATTTTTTATTTTTTACAAATTCTTTTTGCAAAATATTTACTTGAATAAATAACATTTTACTGAATACATTACGACAAAGATATTAAATTTTCAATGTACTTGTTATTTACTTCCGTAAACTTTTTACACATTTATTTTAATATATCTTTTTATATTTTTCAATACTTTTCTTATGCTTTTTACATATATTTTATTATAATTTATAGTATATGTTATTTCAATTCAGTAGTTACTATATATAACATTAAAACTTGACTTTAAACAAATCAAATTATTTATCTTTCTATAATGTATTTATATTAACTAATTTTATAATAAGCTTCACTACAACAAAAAACGATATATTTAAATTCAATAATTTAAACATATCGTTTTTATTAATATAAATAATTTTGTGGATTATATGCCACTCCATTAACTCTTATTTCAAAATGTAAATGTGGACCTGTTGAATTTCCAGTTGAACCAACAGCAGCTATTGTTTGTCCTTGTGATACCGCAGTTCCAGCACTATAATATAATTTACTACAATGTCCATAATATGTTTGAACACCATTACTATGAGTAATAACCATCAAATTTCCATATGAGCCCTTCCATCCAGAAAATGTAACTGTTCCAGAAGCAGCAGCAGCTACCGGTGTTCCTGTTGATGTAGCAATATCTAGCCCTGTGTGAGCAGAACTTCTTATTGAACTTCTAACCCCAAATCTAGAAGATATTATTCCAGAAACAGGTTTTATCAATGCCACTCCTAATGCCACTTTTGTACTAGAAATTGTCATATTCGTATTTACAGTTCCTGTTGCAGTTCGTTTCGTTGCACTAGATTTTTTAGTTGAAGCTACTACTACATTTTGAGGTTTTGAATATAAACTTGCAACAGCATCGTCTATATTATCCATTACTTTTAATTCTGTATCATACTTCTCAGAAATAGTTATATTATCAATATTAGCACTATTTTTCTCCTTTAATTGATTAACAATATCTTCCGCTTCTGTAAAATTTGGCACATATACTTTTTCCTCTTGATTCTCTAATATAGCATAATATCTATAATAAGTAGTTCCACCAGACTTTATTGTATTAAAAATAATATCATCATCTGAATTTACACTCCTTTTCAAAAGACATATTTTATATTGTGGTAAACTGTCTATTTGAACAAATGCTGTATTTTCACTTTCACCATTTTCTATGTATTCATTTATTTGTGTTTGTAATTTACTTTTATTATCTGTATATCCCAACATTTGCCCATCAAGACTAACACTATAACTTATTTTATAAAACAAAGCTACTATTGCTAGTATAAATAAAAGAGTAACAGATATTAGGATTATCAATTTCATTGACCTTCTTGTATGTATCAATACTTTTTTAAACATTACAACTTCTCCTTATAATATTCTGACAATATTTTATACTCTTTTTCACTTTTTTGCAATAGATAAAGGAAAAAATGTAATTAAACAATCACAGTTCAGTAAAAACAAGTAACAATTACTCTAAATGGTAATATATCAATATTTAAGGTCAAAGACCCAAAGGTAGACCCCAGATATGTTTTTGACTAAAAATATTGATATATTACCATTTAGAGTAATTGTTACTTGTTTTCATTGAACTATAAATATCTAGAAAAAATTATTGTTGTAATTCTGTCTTTACAGTTTCAACTTCTGTTTGAGAAGCCTTTTGAGCTGGTTTATAATACCCTTTTGCTTGTGCAATTTTAAAAAGCTCATATTGAAAACTCTCATCACCATTTCTTATTTGTTGAAAAGCCTGTCTTAACCCCATATTTTCTGCTTCTGAAATAGCAGTTTGATATGCTGTTAAATCAGATTTAACACCTGCTAAAATATCATTTACCATAGTTTTTTCATCCATATTATTTCCTCCTTCTAATTATTTAAAAAAGACATTAATTTTTGTTTAGTATTTAAAGCATCCTGTGCTGATTTTGTAAATAATTGTTTTATTTGTGGATCAACTGCTTGTGCTGAATAAGTATTTAGTTTTTGATAAATTGTTTCATGTGCTCCTATAAAATGTCTTAAATTTTGTAATTCCATTTGATTTAAATCTGCCATTTTTATCTTCCTTTCTTTACGCTTCTTTTTCATTGTCATTAAAAATTTTAAAAATTTCATTTAACAAATCTTATAACAAAATTTAATTTTGTATATATAAGCGTTATTCTTTAATTATCTTTTACATTTTTTAAAATTTTATTCGATTTTTTTAATTTAAAAAGCAATGTAAAACATAGAGACGTTGTAAAATATTTGAAAAATTTTTTATTTTCAAACATTTACAACGTCTCATTAATATTAGGGATCAAAAAACTGTCCCCAATTTTCTAAAAATTATTAAATTATCTCTAAATTAGCAAATTTTGCCATTAATCGTTTATGTCCAACTTTATCAAATTGGATATCAACTTTTAAGTCATCCCCCTCTGGCTCAACATTACTAATCACACCTTCACCAAATTTCTTATGATAAATTCTAACTCCTGCCTTATATTGAGACAAATCTACACTTGAACCAGAACTCTTCTTTGTTAAATTATTTAAAAAGCTCTCTGCTGTTCTAAACATAAATCCATTATTATTTGAATTACTGCTTGCTGCTGCAACTTTTGGCTCATTTTTATCAATTTTATATGTTTTGATATTTCCATTATCTTTGCTTCCATATGTCCAACTATATTTTGAATCTCCAAATGTATTACTGCTTTCTTTCTTTTCTCCTAATGCTTCATCATAACCATCTAATAAATCACTTGGTATTTCTCTTAGGAATCTTGATACTTGATTACAACTTGTTGAACCAAAAATAGTTCTTTGTTTACTACATGTTAAAAATAAATGTTCTTTGGCTCTTGTAATTCCAACATAACATAGACGTCTTTCCTCTTCTAGTTCTTTTGGTTCTCCAATAGATTTATACCCTGGAAATATTCCTTCTTCCATTCCAACTAAAAATACTACTGGAAATTCTAGGCCTTTTGCACTATGTAATGTCATAAGTGTTACGTTTTCTTCTGTTTCCTCCATATTGTCTATATCACTTGATAATGTTATTCCCTCTAAGAAATCACTTAATTTATTATCAGCTGATTCATCTTCAAATTCTATTGCAACTGTTAAAAACTCGTCCAAGTTTTCTATTCTATTTTCTGCTTCTATTGTATTTTCATTTTCTAACGCTTTTGTATATCCTGATTTTTTAAGAGTTTCTTTTATTAAGTCTGATATCTTCATATCATCTTTTTTTGTTCTTAATTCTTCTATTACATTAACAAATTCTCTTGAATTTAAAAACACTCTATTTAATCCATATTGTTCTGCATTTTTTATAATTTCATACATTGGAATTCCTGTATTGTTTGATAATTCTTCTATTTTATCTAAACTTGTTTTTCCAATTCCTCTTTTAGGTTCATTAATTATTCTTTTTAGGCTTAAATTATCTGATGGATTTTGAATTAATCTTAAATATGAAATTATATCTTTAATTTCTTTTCTTTCATAGAATTTAAGACCACCTATAATTTTATATGGAATGCTTTCTCTTCTTAAAATTTCTTCTATTGCTCTTGATTGAGTATTCATTCTATACAAAATAGCAAAATCTGAATATTTATAATATTCTTCTCTTCTTAAATGTTCTATTTGTTGTGCTATATATGTCCCTTCATCATATTCATTATTTGCAGAATAAACTGCTGGCAAGTTTCCAACTTCATTCTCTGTCCATAATTCTTTTTTATATGTAACTTCATTATTTTTTATTACGGCATTAGCAGCTTTTAATATGTTTCCTGTACACCTATAATTTTGTTCCAATTTGATTATTTTTGTTCCAGGGAAGTCTCTTTCAAAATTTAAAATATTTGAAATATCTGCACCTCTAAAACTATAAATTCCTTGGTCATTATCTCCAACAACTGTTATATTTCCATTTTTTGAAGCAAGCATTGTTACTAATGTAAATTGTGCTTTATTTGTGTCTTGATATTCGTCAACTAATACATAATGAAATTTATCTGAATAATATTCTAAAACATCAGGATTTTCCATTAAAATTTTGATTGTATAATTTATAATATCATCAAAATCTATTGCATTATTCTCTTTTAATCGTTTTTGATACATTTCATATACTAATGCAATTTTTTCTTTTCTGAAATCTCCATTTGCTCTTACTGTATATTGTTCTGGTTCTAGCATTTCATTCTTTGCATTACTTATTTCTGATAAAACACTTCTATCTGTAAACATTTTGTCATCTAATCCTATTGATTTTATACAAGTTTTTACTAACGTTCTTTGGTCAGATGTGTCAAATATTATAAATGATGAATCAAATCCAATTCTATCTATAAATCTTCTTAGTATACGTACACATATTGAGTGAAAAGTTCCCATCCATATATCTGCTGCTACATCTCCTACCAAATTTCCTATTCTTTCTTTCATTTCATTTGCTGCTTTATTTGTAAAAGTTATTGCTAATATGTTCCATGGTTTTACTTGTTTTTCTCCTATTAAATATGCTATTTTATGTGTTAATACTTTTGTTTTTCCACTTCCAGCTCCTGCTATTACTAAACATGGTCCTTCTGTATTTACTACTGCTTCATATTGTTTATCGTTTAATCCTTTTAATATATCTTGCATTTTTTCATCCTTTCTATGAATTTTTCATTTTATTATTACAATTTATATTCTCTTTTTTGCTTTCAAGATTATATAATTTTGCATTTATAAAGTCAATAGTTTTCCAAAGTTTTTTCAAACATTTTTTCGCTGTTTTTGTTACAATTTTTATAATTGTGTTGCAAAAATTCCAATTATAAATCCAATCATATTACCAATAGCAGACATTCTACCATTATATAATTTATTAGACTCCGGAATCAGTTCCCCAGAAACAATATATAGCATTGCACCAGCCGCAAAGCTTAGGCAAACTGCTATTACAGTTTGTGAAATTGAACCAATTATTGCTCCAAAAAATGCACCAACACCTGTTGTAATACCAGATAATATTACATAAAAAATAACTTTTGTCTTTGACATTCCTCCATTTTTCATAGGAACAGCCATTGATATTCCTTCTGGTTGATATAAAAATAGACAGTTTTAATTTTTATTTTTGGCTAATCTAATATTTAATATTAAATTAGCCTTACATTTTTTCTTTTAAGTTATTTAATTGTTTAAAATTAAAATACAAATCTACTTGTTTATCTTGATGTATCTCTATTCTATTAATAATTACTTTCATAATTTCTGATGTTGGCTTATTTAGACTTAGAAAATCCTGTACAATACTTTTTATTTTTTCTGTATCATCTTGTTTTGCTTCTTTTTGCTGTTTAGTTTCCATGTATTCTTTTTCCTTTTGCTTTATTTCATTTTTTAGTTTCGAGAATAACCTTTCATACATTTCTTCAC
>OKRZ01002058.1_pt1 | contig 15049 bp, 13 predicted proteins | sample 1601141 | NCBI WGS metagenome assembly OKRZ01 (sample SAMEA3541524, study PRJEB24748) | human gut metagenome | biome: human gut; feature: human-associated habitat; material: faeces | place: China | collected 2012
TACCGGATTTTGCGGTCAGAATTTGCCGCCGCATGTTTATCTGGAACTTTTAAGTATCTATTTCCCGTAATATTACTTATCACTCCCAAGAGATCTATGCTTATCGCGGCAATTCCTTTTTTAATCGAGGCTTACAGCAGCTGGATTCCGCTCTTTTCGCATGCCTGCATCATCTCATCCGGCCACAGGGAGGACTGCACCTCGCCGATGTGCGCCTTGCGCAGGAAAAACATACAGATACGGGACTGACCGATACCGCCGCCGATGGTGTAAGGAAGCTCGCCGTCGATGATCGCCTTCTGGAATGGGAGCTTTGCGCGGTCTTCGCAGCCTGCTTTCTTAAGCTGGGACAGCAGGGCTTTTTTGTCCACGCGGATTCCCATGGAAGAAAGCTCAAGGGCAATGTCAAGTACCGGATAGTATACAAGAATGTCCGCGTTTAACGCCCAGTCGTCGTAATCCGGCGCGCGTCCGTCGTGCGGCTCGCCGTTTTCCAGCGTATCGCCGATCTTTAAGATGCACACGGCGCCTTTGGTCTTGGTGATATAGTATTCGCGCTCCTTCGGCGTGTTGTCCGGGAACATCTCCGCAAGCTCTTCCGTCGTGACGAAAAAGATGTCGTGCGGCAGGATCTCCTCGATGTAATCGTACTGGATTGCCATGTATTTTTCGGTCTTGCGCAGGCATTTGTATACGGTGTTCACCGTTTCCTTTAAGGTGTCGAGCGTGCGCTCCTCCTGCTTGATGACTTTCTCCCAATCCCACTGATCCACGAAGATGGAGTGGATATTGTCGGTGATCTCATCGCGCCGGATGGCGTTCATGTCGGTGTAAAGACCTTCCCCGTAAGAAAAGCCGTATTTTTTGAGCGCGTAGCGCTTCCATTTGGCAAGTGACTGAACAACCTCCGCGGTTCTGCCGTTCTGCTCCTTGATGTCGAAGGTGACCGGGCGCTCCACACCGTTTAAGTTGTCGTTGAGACCGGACAGCGGGTCTACAAACAGAGGGGCGGATACACGGGACAGATTCAGGCGCAGTGCAAGCAGTCCCTGAAAAAAGTCCTTGACCGTCTTGATCGCAATCTGTGTATCATGCAAATTCAATTCTGAATGATAATCTTTTGGAATGATTAAATTGTCCATCTGGGGTTCTCCTCTCTTGTGTACGCAAAAGCGTAGACATTAACCTAAATAATTATAGCACAGGGCAGTTCATTTTCAAGAAAAGATACAGGTATTTGAAAAATAATACGTGTATACAATTTGGATCTGCAGCGCATTTGGGAATGGCAGAAACGTGCAACTTCAGGGCGGGAATCCGTCGATAGATGTTGACAGTAATATGCAAAAATGAGAAAATATTGGCAAGATTATTATGCAATTATCATAGAATCTGGGGTATCACAAGAGAAAAGGAGTTGAGGCACATGCAAAAGGAAAAAGGAATCGTATCGATTAAGGTTAAGCTTTTAGGTGTGATCGTTCCGGTTGTCATTGTCAGCATTCTGGTGCTCGTACTGATCGCCTACCGCACGTCGGCAGGGCTGATTGAGAGCTATTCCGAGAATCTGCTGGAGTCATCGGTGGAGAATCAGGCGTCGCAGATTGAGAGCTGGCTGGAACAGAATATCGGGGCGTTCCAGATAGTGAAGACAACGATAGAGAACACGAAGCCGGACGACAAGGAATTACAGACCATGCTGGATTCCTACTATAATTATAACTCAAATTATCCGGAGGGACTTTACATCGCGGATGAGACCGGAAAGCTCTGGAAAGCGTCGGATTCGGCGATGAGTGAGTCGGACCCGGTCAACAGTGTCTGGTATCAGGAGGGACTGACCAGAGTCAATATGGCGATCGGATCTTCCTATGTTAATTCAGAAGGCGTCAGTGTCATCAGTGCATCCGGTATTTTAAATGACGGCAGCGGTAAGATGAAAGTCATCTCTGCGGATATGACGCTCGACCGCATTTCCGTCATTGTAAACGCGTTTATCGAGATGAAGAATGCGGAGGCTATCCTCGTGGACAAGGATACGGCAACGATTCTGGCAAGCCGTGATTCTGCGAAGATTTCCACGACGCTCGGCAGCGACGGCAGCAGTGCATTCGAGCAGAGTGTAGCGGCGAAGATTGCGGATCGTGATTACAGCTTTTCCACATTGGACGGCAATATGACCGTGTTCAAGGAGGTATCCGGAACTAACTGGATTCTGGTTTCCTATATTCCGACCAGCATTGTACTGGCAGACCTTGCGAACCTCAGGAATCTGATGATTCTGATCAGTGTGATCTCCATTCTGATTCTGTGTGTAGTGATTGAGCGCACAACGCACATTGTGATCGCACCTGTCCGGAAGCTGACGAACGTCATCAAGGCGCTGACGGACGGCGACTTTACCGTATCGGTCAAGAGCAGCGGCAATGATGAGATTGCGCTTATGAGCCGCAGCGTGGAGCACTTTATCGCATCCATGAAGCAGATGATTGCGTCCATGGGAGATATTTCCGGAAAACTGGGAACGCAGGCGGATGCGAGCGACAGTGTGTCCAGAGAGATGCAGTCGGCGGCAAATGTCCAGTCCCAGTCCATGAGTGAGCTGAATATGACGGTGGATCAGCTGTCCGTTTCCGTCAATGAGATTGCAGACAACGCGACCAAGCTTGCCGGTGTGGTTGCAGACACGAAGGACGACAGCGTGAATGTCGGCAGCAAGATGCGCGAGACCGTTGAGGTATCCCAGAAGGGACGCGAGGATATGGAGCATGTCGGCGAGGCGCTTGAGAATATCCGCACCTCTATCCAGAATCTGGAAGCGGCGGTAAATAAAGTGGGTACGGCATCCGGTGAGATTGTTGAGATTGTACAGCTGATCGGAAATATTGCGGAGGAGACCAACCTCCTGTCCTTAAACGCTTCCATTGAGGCAGCGAGAGCGGGCGAGGCAGGAAGAGGATTTGCAGTCGTCGCTTCTGAGATCGGAACGCTTGCAAGCAACAGTACCGCATCGGTAGAGCATATTTCAAAGCTCATCCATGAGGTCAATGAACTTGTGGCGGATGCAGTGCGTCAGGCAGGCGACAGCGCCGACAATATCAATGAGAGCAGTGGATTGATTCATACGGCAATCGATACCTTTGACAAGATTTATGATAATATTCAGCAGACAAGCGCGTTGATCGACCAGATGGTGGACAAGATCAACCAGGTAGATGAAGTGGCGACCAACGTTGCTGCAATTTCCGAGGAGCAGGCGGCAAGCTCAGATGAGATTCTTGCAACATCGGAGTCCATGCTGACGCAGGCAAAGGGAATTGCAGAGAACAGTGAGAACGTGGCAAAAGAATCCAGAAGCCTGACAGAGTCATCCATACAGCTGGCAGATCAGGTTAAGCTGTTTCGCATTTAAGGGGGTATCAGATATGAAGAGATTGATGAGTGCAGCACTCGTGGCTGCGCTGGGAGTGACGTGCCTCGGAGGCTGTCAGGCGGGCAGCACAGGAGGAGATACCGCGGTGAATGGCAAGGGAGTGAAGATCTATGTATCACTGTCACAGGCAGATGCGTTCCGTAATACATTGATCGATGCGGCAAAGAAGACAGCGGAGGCGAGTGGAGCAGAGATCGTGGTGTACGATGCGGAGAACTCCATTGAGAACCAGGTAGCGCAGATTAAACAGGCGGTTGCGGAAGATTATGATGCGATCATGTGTGGACCGGTCGATGCGGACACTGCGCTGGAACTGGAAGCGCTGGCGGGAGATATTCCGATTGTATTTTACAACAGCTGTCCGGATGCATCGGTGCTGGAACCGGACAAATACATTTATGTAGGATCGGATGAGGGAGTTGCCGGACAATACCAGGCAGAATATATTCTGGATCAGATGAGTGACAAGGACGAGATCAATGTGGTACTCTTAAAGGGACCGAAGAATCATTCCGCAACCAAGGGAAGATCCGAGGAGTTCAAAAATACGCTTAAGGCATCCGGCAAGAAGATCAACGTCGTGTTTGAGGATAACGCAGACTGGGAGCAGGGAATTGCAGAAGATTATTTCGATCTGTTCCTGCAGACAGGCAAGCAGTTTGATGCGGTGGTATGCAACAATGATACCATGGCGCTTGGAGTTATCGATTCCTGCAAGAAGAATGGCATATCGGGAGTACCGGTTCTTGGAATTGACGCGACAGCAGATGGCTGTGCGGCAATCCAGGCGGGGGATATGGCATTTACCGTATACCAGTCGGGAAGCGGACAGGGTGAGGCGGCTGTCAAGGCGGCAATCGCACTCGGTTCCGGAGGAACGACGCAGGGAATGGAAGGCCTGTCGGACGACGGACTTTACGTCTGGGTACCGTTCGAGAAGGTGGACAGTTCCAATGTGGCAGATTATCAGTAATAGAGAGGGAAGAGGGCATCAGTGCGGTCTGCACTGATGCCGTTTTGGTGTAAGAGAATGGAATATACGCATGTGACACATACGTTTGGACCTGTTTATGACGATGCATCCCGGATTCTGATTCTGGGATCCTTTCCGTCTGTAAAGTCGAGAGAACAGCAGTTTTATTACGGTCATCCGCAGAACCGTTTCTGGAAAGTGCTGGCAGCGGTCTTTGAGGATACGCTGCCGGAGACGATTCCGCAGAAAAAGGCGTTTTTGTTAGAGCACCATATTGCGCTGTGGGATGTCATTGCCTCCTGTGACATTGCAGGATCATCGGACAGTTCGATCCGCAATGTGACGGCGAATGACATGGAAGTGATCTTAAAGACGGCTGACATCCGGCGCATCTGTGCCAACGGGGATACGGCGTACCGCCTGTTTTCTAAATATTGTCTGACCGCGGAGATGCCGGAAGTAAAAAAGCTGCCGTCTACGAGTCCTGCCAATGCCGCATGGAATTTAGAGGGGCTGACACAGTGCTGGGCGCAGGAACTTTTGCTGTAAGAAAAAGAGAGGGAAAAGGAGGTGTGAGACATATGAAAAAGAACGAGATGACATGGAAGGTGATGCTCATTGAGGCAGTCGGTATCGTATCGGCGATCGCCTATCTCGGGTTACAGATCTATTACGGGATCGCGTTCCACGTCAATCCGGTGAACCTGATGATGAATCTTGTGTTTATGATTCTGGTATATGTGGGTTTGACCCTCCTTGCCGTTTACCCGGAACGTGTGAACGGATTGACAAGGGAGGTATGCAGCGGTAAGATCAGACAGTATACGCTTCGGATGGTTCGGATGGTCAAGCTTGTCTTTGTGGAGGGACTTTTATTTACCAGCGTCTGTGATGCGCTCGGAAAAGAATTAAAACAGGGATACAGCCTGATTATCGTGGTATTGATTGCAGCGATTGCGGTGTATTATGAGGGAAGGATTATACACATCCTGAAGCAGAACAACAAAAGATAGAAAGGCATCTGCAATGACAAAGGATATGACGGAAGGAGCGATACCGCCTCTTCTGGTAGGTTTTACAATTCCACTTGTTCTCGGAAATCTGTTTCAGCTTCTCTACAATGCGGTCGACAGTATGATTGTCGGAAAATTTGTGGGGGAGACGGCGCTTGCCGCGGTCGGTACGAGCAGTCCGCTGATGACCCTCGCGATTCTGTTTATCAGCGGGATGTGCATGGGAGCAGGCGTTCTGATGGGAATGCACTACGGCGCAAAGGATTATGATGTCCTGGAGCGGCAGATCAGTTCGACCATGATCGGCGGGCTGATGTTTTCCGTCCTGCTTTCAGCCGTCTGCGTTTTTCTGACGCCGTGGCTGCTTCGGCTGATAAGGACGCAGGAGGAAGTGCTTCCGATTGCTACGGGGTACCTCCGCATTATTTTCTGCGGACTGATCTTTACGTTTATTTACAACTTTTATGCGAGCACATTGCGGGCACTCGGCGACAGCAGATCGCCGCTTTATTTTCTAATGATCAGCGCTGCACTCAATGTGGCGGGAGACCTGTTTTTCGTGGTGGTGCTAGGCTGGGGCAGCAACGGATGTGCCTTTTCGACGGTGCTAAGCGAGGCACTCTGCTGTCTGCTGTGCGGGCTATATATTAAGAAAAAGGTAAAGATTCTCTGCCTGGGGCGCAAGTGGCGCGTGTTTGACCGGAGGTTATTTTATAAGACGGTGCAGTTTGGCTGGGTGAGCGCCATGCAGCAGGCGACGGTACAGCTCGGCAAGATCGGAATCCAGGCAATTGTCAATACGATGGGAATCTCTGTCATGGCGGCGTTTGCAGTCGTAAACCGCATTGATGATTTTGCCTACACTCCGGAGCAGAATATCGCTCATGCGATGACCGCGCTGCTGGCACAGAACAAAGGTGCCGGCAAAAAGGAGCGGATCCGGGAGGGATTCCGCTGCGGGCTGTGGATCGAGATGATCTATGCGCTCTTTATCTGTGTGGTCTGCTTTGTGTTTGCGCGTCCGCTGATGAAGCTGTTTGTGACGGATGAGGAGGTGATCTCCCTGGGAGTGATCTATCTGCATGCGATTGCGGCGATGTATTTTCTGCCGGCGGCCACAAACGGGATTCAGGGATATTTTCGCGGAATGGGCGACCTCAAGGTGACGCTCATCAGCAGTTTTATCAACATGGGAGTGCGGGTGGCGGCAGCCGTTCCGCTGGTATTTTCCATAAAGCTTGGAATTGTGGCACTGCCGGTTGCCTACCTGATCGGATGGCTGGCAATGCTGGCGGCGGAGACACCACTGCTTTTCCGCCGGAAAGAGTGAACGGGAAGCGGTTGCTTTTTCCTGCTTTACAAAGAAAAATGATAATGATAGAATACCCATAGGTGTTTTTTGTTCGGAAGACACAAAGGGAGGAAGCGTTTATGGCAAACCTGTTTCAGCTTTTACTGGCGCAGATTCACCCCAGACAAGGAAGACCTGCAGGAGAGCCGGAACGGGCGGAGGGATATAAGACACACCCGAAGCGCGAGAGCAATAATAAGGTTCGGGAGACCAGGGTTTTAGAGACCGGGGAGAGCACGCAGGAACGGGAAAGGATACAGACAGAAGTGGAAAAGGAAGATTTCTTATTAAGTCAGATCGACGAGTTTCGTGAGAAAGCGAAACAGCTGCAGGATCTGCTTGCAGCGAAGGAGAATAAGGTACAGGAACTGCAGTCGATTGTCAACGAGCGGGAGGGCAAGGCCGAGGAGTGGCAGCACATTCTGGTGGAGCGCCAGGAGGAAGCTGACAAGATCGTGACAGAGTTCACGAAGAAGGTCGATGATCTGGCAGACCGTGTGACAGCGAAGATGACCGAGATTGAGACAAGCATCTCGGGGCAGGTTGCGGAGGTAAAGCGTGCGAGCGAGGAGCAGCTTGCATCGAACCGCAAGCTGAATGAGGATCAGATTGCTGCAAATAAAAAGCTTTCCGAGGATCAGCTTGCGACAAACAAGCAGTTTTTGGAGGAGCAGGCAATCGCGAACAAGAAGCTTTCCGAGGGACAGATCGCCGAGGTCAAGGCGCTGCTTGAGAATGCGACGGCACAGCTGGAATCCATCAAGACAGACCTCTCCGAGAAGGTACATTCGGAGAACGTGAAGTGCTACCGCAACATTCAGGATCTGTTCAACGAATTTGATTCCAAGATCGAGAAGATGGACGAGATGGAGCAGGGAGTCGGATCGGTGAAGGGATATGTCAAATGTCTTTCCTGGTTTGCAATTCTGAACTTTGTTGTTCTGATCGGATTCATCCTGTATTCTCTCGGTGTGTTTAATTTTTAGCTTTAAGGAATAGAAGATCATATGAGTACAGAATCAAAGAAAGTGTGGGTCGTGGGGCATAAGAATCCGGATACGGATTCGATATGCGCCGCGATTTCTTATGCATATCTGAAAAACCAGAGCGGGGACAAGAAGACTTATGTGGCAAAGCGTGCGGGCGCGGTGAATGAGGAGACCCGCTACGTGTTAGAGCGCTTTGGCGTGGAGGAACCGCCGCTTGTGACCTATGCCGGTGCACAGATCAAGGATATCAATATCCGCAAGACGGCCGGTGTCAGCAATCAGATCTCGCTGAAACGGGCATGGGAGCTGATGAAAAAGCTGGAGGTTGTAACGCTTCCCGTCACCAATCAGTTCGGCAAGCTGGAAGGTGTGATCGTCACCAAGGATATTGCGACGTCCTACATGGACGTGCTGGACAACTGCGTGCTCTCAAAAGCGCGCACACAGTACAAGACGATTGCGGAGACGATCGACGGTGAGGTCTACGCCGGGAATGAGCATGCACATTTTGTGCGCGGAAAAGTTGTGATTGCAACCTCCAACCCGGAATACATGGCGGATTATATCGAGGACGACGATCTGGTGATCTTAGGCGACCGCGAGGAGGCGCAGATGCAGGCGATCCGGTCGAACGCGAGCTGCATCATCATCGGCGGCGGTCTCGAGGTGGCGGAAGAAGTCAAAAAGCTTGCGGAGAAGCGGGACTGCGTGATTATCACAACGCCGTTCGACACATTTTCTGTGGCGCGTCTGATCAATCAGAGTATGCCGATCAAGCAGTACATGACCAGACGGGATCTCGTCACGTTTGACATTGACGATTATGTGGACGACGTCAAGGATGTCATGTCGCGGGTGCGCCACAGAGATTTCCCGGTGCTCGGTTCAAACGGCAACTACGTCGGAATGATTTCCAGACGTAACCTTATGAATATGCAGAAAAAACAGATCATTCTTGTCGACCACAACGAGAAGTCACAGGCGGTGGACGGAATCGGAGAGGCGGAGATCTTAGAGATCATCGACCATCACAGACTGGGAAGCTTAGAGACCGTATCGCCGGTTTATTTCCGGAATCAGCCGCTCGGCTGTACCTCGACAATTATCTATCAAATGTATCAGGAGCAGAGGGTGGAGATTCCGAAAGAGATCGCGGGACTTTTGCTCTCGGCGATCATTTCCGACACGCTGATGTTCCGCTCACCGACCTGCACGTCGCTTGACAAGAGCGTTGCAAAGCGGCTCGCAGAGATTGCGGACGTGGATATTGAGGATCATGCGAAGAAAATGTTCCGCGCCGGAAGTGATTTCAAGAACAAGACGACCGAAGAGATTTTCTATCAGGATTTCAAGATTTTCCACACGGAAGACTGTGATTTCGGTGTTGCCCAGATCAGCGCCATGAGCGGAGAGGAATTAGAACAGATCGGAGAACAGCTCCGCCCGTTCCTGCCGCAGGTGCTCGGCGAGAAGCGTTTAAATATGGTATATGTCATGCTGACGGATATTTTGGAGGAATCTTCCAAGATTATATTTGCGGGGGAGGATGCCGGAAAAATTCTGGCGCATGCGTTCAAGAAGCAGGAGGATGCGGATGGCATCCTGTTGGACGGCATTATCTCACGTAAGAAACAGATGATACCTACACTCATGAATGAGATGTCAGAGCGAGCATAGCCCGCTCTGTGAACATAGCCCGCTCTGCGGGCATAGCTTAAAGGCTTTGGCGGTAATCCCTCGGGGATTCCCCAAAGCTTTTTTTGTATGCTCTCGAGAAGGTCGAGTAATTCTGAAAGCCGCAGGAATAGCATACTTCCGTGATCGGCGTGCCGGCGGCGATCAGCTCTTTGGCGAGAAACAGCCGCTTAGTGAGCAGATAGCCGCCGATGGTGTAGCCGGTCTGCTCCTTGAACGTGTGCATCAGGTAGGAGCGGCTTAAGTAAAAGCGGGAGGCCAGGTCATCGATCGAGAGATCCTCGGTCAGATGAGCGTTTAGATAGGTGAGAATCGAGAGAATCTTCTCGTTGGAAGCGGAGTCTCCCACGAATTTAATGTGGTGGTGCAGGGCGGCGCGGTTGAGCTGAATCATAAATTCCAGGAATAAAAGCCGGTGGTGCAGCGCCGCCGCATAGTCGTCGTCGTTTAAGGAGGCGTCCAGCGCGCGGATGGAGGCGCCGAGCCTGCCGCCCTTGGAATCCTGCAGACGGAGGATGTGTGCCTGCTCGCGGTACGCCTGCTTAAAGCAGAAGGAGAGATCGCAGTCTTCCCCGGCGTACTCCGTAAGAAAATCCGGGGAGACATATAAAATGATGCGCTCGTAGGGAAGATCCGAGTGGATCTCGGGTTTGTGTACTTCCCCGGCATTGACCAGGACGATGTCGCCCGGGGCAAGCTGGTAGGTACGTCCCTCAATACAGTAGGTCACGTCACCGCCGAGAAGAATAAGGATCTTGTGAAAATCGTGATAGTGGTAGTGAAACTCCCGGCGGGAAGTATCTTTTAAATGAAACATCTTAAAGCTGGTGGTTAAGTATCCGACCTTTTTGTATTCCGGCATCGCGTGCGTCCTCCTTTTTCTATTACTGTATTATAAAAAAGCACTTTTTGCAATATAAAAAGCACTTTGAGACTATATATTATAAAAAGTGTTTTGTATAATAGATGTATATGAGGAAACGCATGTCCAAACAGATGGAGGGAAATAACATGAAAAATTTCAGTAATTATACCGATTTTGATACAAAGGAAAATCTGCATTTCGAGTCCAAGGCCGTGCACGGCGCACTGGGAACGGAACCGCTCACCGGAGCAGTCAGCATGCCGATCTTCCAGGCGGCGACATTCCGCCATCCGGAGCTTGGCGAGTCGACCGGCTTTGCATACAGCCGTCTCGAGAATCCGACCAGACAGGAATTAGAGCGCACGATGGCAATTCTTGAGGGCGGAATCAAGGGATTCGCATTTTCCAGCGGACAGGCGGCAAACATGGCTGTCTTTTCCCTGTTGAATCCGGGCGAGCACGTCATTTTATCGGATGATATTTACGGCGGAACCTTCCGCATTATTGGGGATGTTTTTGGAAAATACGGTATTGAGCATACCTATGTAGATATGTCGGATCTGGATGAGGTGAAGGCGGCGATCCGGCCGAACACGAAGATGTTTTTCATTGAGACACCGACGAACCCGATGATGAAGGTGGCGGACATCCACGCAGTCTCTGAGATCGCAAAGAGCGTGAATGCACTCACGGTGGTGGATAACACGTTTCTGACCCCGTATTTCCAGAAGCCGCTCACGCTTGGCGCGGATATTGTCACACACAGCTCCACAAAATATCTGGGAGGACACAACGACACCATCTCTGGCATTGTGGTAATAAAAGACAACGAGGAGATCGCCGATCAGATCCATATTCATATGAAGTCCCACGGAAGTCAGCTCGCGCCGCTGGACAGCTGGCTGGTGCTACGCGGAATCAAGACGCTGGCAGTCCGTATGGATCGTCACAATGAAAATGCGATGAAGGTTGCCGAGTGGCTCCGCACACAGCCGAAGGTGAAAAAAGTCTACTATGTCGGCTTTGCGGATCACAAGGATTATGAGGTGACGAGAAAGCAGACCACGGGATTCGGCGGTATGATTTCCTTCACCGTGGATAGCTTTGAGACAGTGAAGAAGATCTTAAAGGGCGTAGACATGATTATGTTCGCGGAGAGTCTTGGCGGAACGGAGACTCTCATCACATATCCGACGACACAGACACATGAGGACACGCCGGCAGACATCAAGGAGAAGCTCGGTATCACCGACTGCTTCCTTCGCATGTCAGTGGGAATTGAGAACGTAGAGGATATCATTGCCGATCTGGATCGCGCAATGAACGGCTGATAAAGGAGATTGGAGAGAAGATGCGATTTACAAAGATGCAGGCATTTGGCAATGACTATGTGTATATAGATGCGATTCATCAGGAATTAAGGGATCTGCCGGAACTGGCGCGGTTTGTCAGTGACCGCCATTTTGCAATCGGTTCGGACGGAATGGTACTGATCTGTCCGTCCGAGAAAGGGGACTTCCGTATGCGGATGTTCAACCCGGATGGCACGGAGGGGGAAATGTGCGGCAACGCTCTGCGCAGCGTCGGAAAATATGTATACGATCACAGGTTGACGGACAAGACAGATCTTGTGATCGAGACACTTGGCGGAATGCAGCATCTGACCCTCACCGTGACCGACGGGCTGGTATCGAATATCCGCGCGGACATCGGTGAGCCGAGACTGTCCACCGCAGTGATTCCGGTAGTCACGGAGCTGCCCGAGTTCGTGGAGCAGCCGGTGCAGGTGCTTGACCGGACATTCCACATCACGGCGGTATCCTGGGGGAATCCGCACTGCGCCATGTATGTGGATTCTGTGGCAGATCTCAACGTGGAAGGCTATGGAAAGACGATTGAACATATGACATCCATTTTCCCGAATAAGACGAACGTGACGTTCGTGGAATTTGTGCGGAAGGATTATATTAAGATCCGCGAGTGGGAAAGAGGAACCGGCGAGACGATCGGATGCGGGACAGGCTGTGCGACGGCGGTTGTGGCAGGCGTCCTCACCGGACGGACAGACCGGAAAGTGACGGTCGAGCAGATCGGCGGACCGCTTTTCATCGAGTGGGATGAGAAGACGAATCATCTGTTCATGACGGGACCTTCCCACACGGTATTCGAGTCGGAAATCGACGCGTCACACATCATCGGATAAGAGGCGCAGATAAGCAGCAGTGCATAAGATGCGCGATTGTGGCGCAGGAATGGAGATAAAATGAAGTTAAGTGAACTTTGCAGTGAATTCAAATACGAGTGTCTCTCGGGAAGCATGGATGTCGATGTGCGGGATGTCATCTATGATTCCCGGAAGATTACAGAAGGAACGGTGTTTGTCTGCATGGTGGGAGCTGTGACGGACGGACATAAATACATCCCGGATGCGGTGAAAAAGGGGGCGTCGGCGATCGTTGTCGAGCGCGCCGATGAGGTGCAGCAGATTCCGGATCAAATCACGGTCATTCAGGTGGAATCAGCCAGACGTGCGCTTGCCTACATGTCGGCGGCGTTGTTCGGACATCCGGACCGTAAGCTGGTCACGATCGGCATTACAGGTACAAAGGGAAAAACGACGACGACCTACATGATCAAGAGTGTGCTTGAGATGGCGGGGAAGAAGGTCGGACTGATCGGAACGATCGGCGCGATGATCGGTGATGAGCACATCCCGTCGAAAAATACGACACCGGAGTCCTATGAACTTCACCGGATGTTTGCGGCTATGGTGGAAGCCGGATGCGAGTATGTGGTCATGGAAGTGTCCTCACAGGGATTGAAGCTGGACCGCACGGCGGGCATCTTGTTTGATTACGGCGTATTTACCAACCTTTCCCCGGATCACATCGGACCGGCGGAGCATGAGTCGTTCGAGGAGTATCTGTACTGCAAGAGTCTTCTGTTCCGGCAGTGCCGTGTCGGCATCGTCAATGCGGATGATCCTCACTGGGAGGAGATTTTAAAGGGACACACCTGTCAGGTGCGCACATTTTCCGCAGAGGGAAATGATGTGAAAGACCAGGTGGTGGATCTGTTTGCGTCGGACATCGGTTATATCAACGAGGGCGGCAGACTCGGCATGCATTTTACCGTGAGCGGCTGCATGGACTGCAAGGTAAAAGTGCATATTCCGGGCAGGTTTTCTGTGTACAATGCGATGGTGACGATGCTGGTGTGCAACCTTGCCGGTATTCCGGACCGGGCAGTGCTCGACGGACTTGAGAAGGTTCAGGTCAAAGGGCGTGTGGAGATCCTTCCGGTCTCGAAGGATTATTCGATGATTATCGATTATGCGCACAATGAGGTGAGCACGAGAAGCGTTCTGACGACACTCTTAGAGTACCATCCGAAGCGCCTGATCTGTGTCTATGGAGGCGGTGGCAACCGCTCCAAGTTAAGACGCTACGATATGGGCGAGGTGACCGGAGAACTTGCAGATCTGTGCGTTCTGACCTGCGATAATCCGCGCGATGAGGAAATCCGCGACATCAATGCCGACATCAAGGTCGGTCTGGCAAAAAGCAACGGAAAATACATCGAGATTGACGACCGCAAGGAGGCGATCGCCTACTGCATGACGCATGCAAAGCCGGGGGATATGATCGTGCTGCTCGGCAAGGGGCATGAGGATTATCAGGAGATCAAGGGTGTAAAATATCATTTTGACGAGCGCGAGGCCGTAGCGGAAATCCTGGACGAGATCAAGTCGGGAGAGCGCACGGTCGAAGCGTAGAATAACATATAAGTATCGGACCTTTTGCAATAAGTAATATGATAGGAAGCATTACATGCAGATTTCTGGTGGAATGCCTACGAAACATTCTGTTCAAAAAATGCGGCATTTCTAACCAGCCGGTGACTGCATCTGTGATGATCCGTGTCTTTCCAAGTTTGGACACCCTCCGGGAGTGTTCAAACGTGGAAGAGACACGGAATCAGATGCAGCCCATCCGGCTGGAAGAAATACACACATTTTTTTCAACGAATGTTCCACATGCAGTTCCACCCGAAATCGCAGGACATACTTCCTATAATATTACTTAGCGCGTATTCTTTTTATAAAGCGGTTGACTTCCGAAAAGACAGATGATAATATAGTATTCATATAAGATTACTATGAAAAAATCTGGAGATAGGGCATAAAGGGAGGAACTGATATGAAGATTTCCACGAAAGGACGCTATGGGATCCGTGCGCTGATTGATCTGGCGGTGAATTCCACCAATGGTCATGTGTCGCTGGTAAATATTGCAAACAGGAATCAGATTTCTGTGCACTATCTGGAGCATGTGTTTTCCAGCTTAAAGCGCGGTGGTATTGTCAAGAGCGTCAAAGGCGCGCAGGGCGGCTACGTCCTTGCGGATAAGCCGGAAAATATTACGGTTGCACAGATGATCCTCGCGCTGGAGGGCAGCTACAGTATCGAGCCGGAATCGGTGAACGAGGATGCACTCTGCGAGACGGTGTCAAAGGTGATGGACACGTTGTTGTGGGATCGCGTGAACGAGGAGACGAAGCGGATCTTAGAGAGCATTACGCTGGCGGACCTGGTGAATGAATTTGTGCGTGAGTACGAGACCGAGCAGAATATGTATTATATCTAATCGGAAGGAAAGTACACATTTCTTTTATAAGTGATAAGTAATATTATCAGAAGATCACTTCGTGAGATTTCAGATGGAAATGCA
>OKRZ01002062.1_pt1 | contig 15026 bp, 10 predicted proteins | sample 1601141 | NCBI WGS metagenome assembly OKRZ01 (sample SAMEA3541524, study PRJEB24748) | human gut metagenome | biome: human gut; feature: human-associated habitat; material: faeces | place: China | collected 2012
ATACCTATTATATTCGTTTTTACATTTGTTTATTCGATTATTTTATATGCTTTTTAAAAAGTAGAAGAAAGTAGTATATTGATTTCCAGTTACATAATAAATTTTATGTGTTTCAGACGTGATAGAGGAGTGATAAAGGAGTGATAGAGGAAAACGTCCTGTATCACTCCTCTGACGCTTGAATATGAATAGCTACAACCTTCGTAGTGATAGAGTGATAGAGGATTTTCAGGAAACTTCGTATGCCGATCACAATCTTCTTTGAAAACGGAGGGGGATACTTTGGGGGGCAAAATGTATGTGCCCCCCTTATTGAGTTAAATTAATGGGATCTTTTTATTTTATCTGCTTGAACGCTTTTCCCAGCATATCCGTGATGTCACTGGCGATCATGCTTTCTTCTGAACGGTAGACGGCAGCCAGGTCACCGGCTGTCCCGTGAAGGAAAACACCTGAAACGGCTGCCGTTTCGGGCTCTAATCCCTGTGCGAGCAATGCTAAGATGATACCTGTCAAAACGTCACCACTACCCGCCGTAGCCATACCCGGATTTCCACAATTGTTGAAATAAACGTTTCCGGTAGCCGTACAGATTGCTGTATAAGCCCCTTTCAAGACAACGCAAAGTTGATGATCGGTAGCGAAAGCTTGAGCCTTTTTCAACCGTTCGTATGAATTAGTGCTTTCACCCGCTATCCGGTCGAATTCTTTGGGATGCGGTGTCAGGATGCTGCGTGGAGGGATGCGTTTCAATAAATCTTTATTGGCTGCAATCAGGTTCAACGCGTCGGCATCGATCACAAGTGGCTTTTCTACTACTTGGAGTAGTTGTTCCAGAGCTTTGACGGAATCCGGATGTTGTCCCAGACCAGGCCCGATCGCGATTGAGGAGTAGGCTTTGATACCGGAAACAGAGCTGAAATGATCTTGATGTTGATCCAGATCAACCATCGCTTCTGGAAAGGCAGTCTGCAAAATCTGCTCGCCACGTCCGGGGATGTGGACGGTCAGTAAGCCTGCTCCACTTCTAAGGCAGGCTTTAGCGGATAGGAGGGCTGCTCCCATCTTTCCGTGGCTTCCGGCGATCAGAAGCGCATGGCCGAATGTCCCTTTATAGGCAAAGCGGTTACGGGGTTGGAAAACAGCAGCAATATCTTCTTCCGTCACCAATGTGAATTGTGTCGGGGTGCTGGCAATTATTTCCGGGTGTAACAGGATGTCCAGTACTTTCCATTCACCGACAAATTCTGCATTTTCGGGAAGTAGAAACGCTAATTTCGGAAAACCGAATGTCAGCGTCAGATCGGCATGGATAATAGCGTCCGGATCGTTCTTGCGGTTGTCTTCTCCGAACAGGCCGGAAGGAATGTCGATCGCAACGACGGTCGCATCCGACTGGTTGATATATCTTACCATCGCGGCAAATCCTCCGGTTAAGGGGCGATTCAGGCCGGAACCGAACAAGCCGTCTATCACGACATCCCGTTCTTCCAGTTCGGGCGGGACAAAATCGTCCACGACTTCCGTGAATTCGATCTTTTCCATGTGAAGCAACCGTTGCTTGTTCAGCTCACAGTCATCAGAAAGACGCATGGTTGGATTGAACAGATAAGTTTCCACCCGGTAACCGGCATCCGTCAGCATACGGGCGATTGCCAGCGCATCGGCTCCGTTGTTTCCTTGTCCGGCAAATACGATAATACGAGTTTGTTTGGAATAGCGGCGGCAAAATTCACTTGTAAATACGGTTGCCGCACGTTCTACCAAGTCGATAGAGCTGATCGGTTCGTTTTGAATGGTATATTTATCGAGCTCTCTGACTTTATCTGTTGAGAATATCTTTATCATAACTATCGGTTGTCTTTGTTTCTTTGTGCATACAAATGTAGGAATATTACTTTTCTTTTGAAAGAAAAGTTTTGCTTACTTTTGAGTCACTGGGATTTTGCTGTGCATGTAATTTGTTTTCATAAAAAAACACTCCCGATTATCTGTTAATGACATGATAATCAGAGAGTGTCTTCTTTTGAGCGGTAGGCGAGGCTCGAACTCGTGACCCTCAGCTTGGGAAGCTGATGCTCTACCAACTGAGCTACTACCGCGTTGGATGGTGCAAAAGTATACAAATCTTTTATTTTTTACTACCTTTGGCTCAAAAAAATTAGAATAATTTATAGGAATGGAAAAGCTAACGCTGATAAAGGTGGGAGGAAAGATTGTGGAAGAAGAGGAAACACTTCGCAATCTGTTGAATGATTTCTCGCAGGTAGAAGGATATAAAGTGCTGGTTCATGGGGGCGGACGTTCCGCTACGAAGCTGGCTGCACAATTGGGTATCGAGAGTAAGATGGTGGGCGGTCGCCGGATTACGGATGTTGACATGTTGAAGGTGGTTACAATGGTTTACGGGGGACTGGTCAATAAGAATATTGTCGCCGGCCTTCAGGCCTTAGGTATAAATGCGTTGGGACTGACCGGAGCGGATATGAATCTGATGCGGTCGGACAAACGTCCGGTGGGAGAGGTGGACTACGGTTTTGTCGGTGATGTGAAAGAGGTGAATGCGGATCTGCTGGCATCCCTGATTCATCAAGGTATTGTTCCGGTATTGGCTCCCCTTACACACGACAAACAAGGACATATGTTGAATACCAATGCTGATACGATCGCAGGAGAAGCCGCAAAAGCTCTGGCGAAACATTTTGAAGTGACTTTGATGTTCTGCTTTGAAAAGAAAGGTGTCTTGAAAGATGAGAACGATGATGAAAGTGTGATTCCCGAAATAGACCGTACGGCTTTCGAGCAGTATGTGGAAGCGGGTGTGATTCAAGGGGGAATGATCCCTAAGCTCGAAAATTCGTTTCAGGCGATCGATGCCGGGGTTAAGCAGGTGATTATCACGCAGGCTTCGGATATTCATTTGGGGAAAGGTACACGTGTCTTTTAAAGTGTTACTAAATTTGTTGCTAATATTATGTTTTGCAACAAATTTGGGTTGTAAAATGATAATAAGTAAAATTGTTTCGTATATTTGTGGTGTAAATAGTTTAAGTGTATTTTTTAAGACGAACGTTGGGATACTGTACAGGTCTGTTTTTTGGTAACTAATTTGCGAAGGAATATATAACAATATACCTGTACAAAATAGAAGGGGGAGCTTGGGAGAGTTTCCCCTTTTCTGTTACCTTTGCTTCGTGTAATAAAAAGGCGATGGAAAATAGGAAAATAGTTGTGAATATTCGGAACGTCGTGACCCGTTTGCCGGAACTGCGTTTTGAAGAACCTCTCAATTGGATAATAGAAGAGGGACAACAATGGGGTGTTATCGGGCCGAACGGTGCGGGCAAAACATTGATTGCTGACGTCATGCAGCGTAAATTTGCATTGAAGGAAGGCGAAGTTGCTTTCGGATATGAGGGAAATGTCGGTACCCTGGTGAAAAGTATTGCGTTTAAAGATATTTACTCCTTGGCCGATTGCCGTAATTCTTATTATCAGCAACGCTGGCATTCGACTGAAACGGATGAGGTCCCAACAATAGAAGATATATTAAAAGAAGATGCGGGATCGGAAGATTATCATAAAGTGTTATCTTTGTTCGGCATAGAAGAGCTTTTGCCAAAGAAACTGATCTTCCTGTCCAGTGGTGAGTTGAGGAAGTTTTTGATTGTTCGTACGTTATTGAAGCATCCTCGTGTCTTGATATTGGATAATCCGTTTATCGGATTGGATGCTCCTTCGAGGGGTGTTCTGGTGGAGATGTTGCAGCAAATAACGAAGTTGAAATGTGTGCAGGTGGTTTTACTGCTTTCCAATCCGGACGATATACCTGAAATGATTACACATGTCTTACCGGTCAAGCAACGCAAATGTCTTCCTGTTTACAGCCGAGAGGAATTCCTGAAGCAAACGGATCTGATAGCCGATTTATTCCCATTCGAAGGAAAGGAAGATTCCGTTCGGAGCGGGGCGTTTTCACTTCCGGTCGGGGAACAGAAAGAACCTTCCGCTCATCTCGTTACTTTCAGGATGGAACATGTTTCGATCAAGTATGGTAACCGTACGATTCTGAAAGATCTGGATTGGGAAGTGAGAAACGGGGAGAAATGGGCGTTGTTCGGTCCGAACGGGGCTGGCAAATCGACTTTGTTGAGTTTGATTTATGCCGATAATCCGCAGTCGTATGCCAATACGCTTTATCTTTTTGATCGTAAACGTGGTTCGGGGGAAAGTATCTGGGATATAAAGAAGCGTATCGGATATGTTTCCCCGGAAATGCATCTTTTCTATATGGAGAATGTGCCGGTATTGAATATCGTCAGTTCCGGATTTTTTGACTCGATCGGGTTGTTCAGGAAATGCACGGAGAGGCAGCAACAGGTAGCTTTGGCCTGGATGCGTGTATTCGGTATTGAAGAGTTGAAAGACCGTTCTTTTCTTACACTTTCTTCCGGTGAACAGAGGTTGGCGCTTTTAGCGCGTGCGTTTGTCAAAGATCCGGACCTGATTATCTTGGATGAACCGTTGCACGGATTGGATGTGAGCAATAAAAAGAAGGTGGCTGCCATTATCGAGCAGTTCTGTTCGCGTCCGGGAAAGACGTTGATTTATGTCACGCACTATCCGCATGAATTGCCAGCTTGTGTGGATAAACGTTTTGAATTGGTTAAACACGCTTAAGGATTTGTCAGATGAAATACAAACTTGTTGCCTTTTGGTTGATCGTTTTCGGAGCTTTGTTTGCTTTTTTGCAAATGTGTTTCGAGTATCATTTTTACTATATAGAACAGAGTCAGCTGTTTTTGTTTTCCGAGGCGTATATAAGGAATAAACTGCTTCTTCCGGGTGGCTTTTCCATGTTGGTGGCGGAATTCCTGGTGCAGTTTTTTATCCGTCCCTATGTTGGGGCGTTGGTTACTGCGGTCTTATTGACAGGTGTCGGGGTTTGTACGGCTGGTATTGTGAAACGGATCGCGCCTGTTTCGGGGCTTTTTATCCTTTATGTGCTACCGATGTTGGCTTTGCTGTTCATGCATTTCGACTTCAATTACAGGGTACAGGGCACTGTTTGCTACCTGATGATGATGGCTTTGCTCTGTGGGTATATGAGGATACGGAATGATCTTTTCCGTTTGGTGGCAGGTTGTGTGTTGGTTCCGGTCTTGTTTTGGTTGGCAGGATCGATTGCCGTCTTGTTTGCCGGAATGGTTTGCCTGTTCGAAGGGTTGCGTAAGACGCCTAAATGGTATATCTCGTTGATCGGGGTTGCAGAGGTTTTGCTATTGGGTGTTGGAACGGTTTATTTCTCTTTGATGGGTGAATACCGATGGGTTTTTGGTCCGGATCTGTATTACCATTATACGCTCCATCCAAAAGAAATCATTTATTATTCTTGGATTTGTCTGCCTCTGGTCTTTCTTGTCGCTTTCTTTATCCGGAATAAAAATAGCTTGTCCGGAAAGAAATGGCGGGCGGGGATCAGTTGTATTGCTCAATTGGCTATGATTGCTGCCGTTCTGTGGTGGGGAATGCCCAAATATAGCGATGCAAAGACACTGAAGTTGAAAAAACTGGATTATTTTGCCCGTACGGAACAATGGGACAAGACGATAGAAGAATGTAAAGGGAAACTGACAAATTTCTTATATATGTGCCATCTGAATATGGCATTGGCCAATAAGGGAGAACTTTCGGATAAAATGTTCAACTTCGACCAGCGGGGACCTCAAGGATTGCTTGTACAATGGAATAAATCGGAAAATATCTCTTGCATGCTCAGTGATATCTATTTTACGATGGGAGCAACCGCTTCATCGCAGGAAATGGCTTTTGAGGGGTATGTGAGTGCTATGGAGGATGGTAATCCTCGTATGTTGAAGAGACTGGTGCAGACAAATCTGATTTACGGTACGTATCCCGTAGCTGAAAAATATATCTCAATACTTGAGAAAACATATGCATACCGGGATTGGGCCCAATCACAGCGCAAATACCTTTATAATGACGAAGTTGTCGAAAGCGATCCCATATTAGGAACCCGTAGGCGGATGTTGCCGGATCGGAATTCATTGGCAATGATAAAGGGGTTGGCAGGAGATCTGGCGCTTTTCTTGGAAAAAGGACCTGCCAACTCTGCTGCTTTGCAGTATTTGGGTGCAATGTATTTATTGGCTAAGGATCTGGAAGGATTTAAAGCGCTGGTGGAAAAATATTACGGGACAGAGTTTTTGCCCGTATTGCCCGTGCATTTTCAGGAAGCCGTTATTGTGATGTCTGAAAAAGAACCGGATTACTGGAAACGTTTCAATGTCTCCGAAACAATTGTTGCCCGCTTCACCGACTATAAAAAGCAGGTGCTTGCGAACCGCAATAACAGTGCTATTGCCGGGCTGTTGAACCGGTCGTACGGAAATACCTACTGGTTTTACTTTATGTTTAAATGATGCGTAAGAAAATGGAAAGAAAGAATGTATATATATGTATGCTGGCGGCTTTGTTGTCTTGTTCCGACTCGGTGAAAGTGAGCCGTACATTAGACGCGATGCCTGCCATTTTTCCGGATTATAACGGTGTGGTTATTCCTCCTAATATGGCTCCTTTGAATTTTGCTTTGGATGATCAGGATGCCGGATCGCGTGCTGTTTTTTCTTTTGGTGGGCAACAATTCGAGGTGAAAGGAGAAAAGGGTAGCATTGTGATTCCTCCTTCCAAATGGAAGAATTTGCTGGAATCGGCTGCCGGTGACTCCATACAGGTAACGGTCCAAGTGAAACAAGGCAATGAATGGGTGGCCTATTCTCCTTTTACTATCCGGGTTGCTCCAGAAAAGGTAGACTCTTATTTGGCTTATCGTCTGATCGATCCGGGATATGAGTTGTGGAACAAGATGGGAATCTATCAAAGGGATTTGGAGAGTTATACGCAAATTCCTATTATTGAAAATAAGATGAGTGGAAACAACTGTGTGAATTGCCATTCGTTTTGCATGCAGGATCCGAATAAGATGCTATTTCATATGCGCGAGACTTTTCCGGGGACGATCCTGGTCGATGGCGATAAGATTGAAAAGCTGAATACCAAGACGAAGGAAACGATTTCTCCTTTGGTTTACCCTTCCTGGCATCCTTCGGGCAAATATGTGGCTTTCTCTGTGAATACAACCAAGCAGGCATTTCATCTGAATGACAGGAATAGGGTGGAAGTATATGACGAGACTTCCGATGTAGTGGTGTACGATGTGGAAAAACACGAGATCGTGACGGCTTCAAATATCTTTTCGAAAGATGCTTTTGAAACATTTCCGACTTTCTCTCCCGACGGAAAGACACTCTATTTCTGTACAGCAGAGGCTCGACCTATTCCGCAGGAGTACTCGGAAGTCAAATATAATTTATGTTCCGTCTCTTTTGATCCGGTGACACGTGCTTTCGGGGCGCAGGTCGATACGCTTTACAATGCGAAGAGCGGTGGGATGAGTGCTTCTTTTCCGCGCGTTTCGCCTGACGGACGTTACCTTTTGTATACATTATCCGGTTATGGAAACTTTTCGATCTGGCATAAAGATGCTGATTTATATATGGCGGACCTTCAGACAGGCACGAGCCGTCCGTTGGTGGAAGTGAATAGCGACGATGTGGAAAGCTATCATTCCTGGAGTAGCAACAGTCGTTGGTTCGTATTCAGTAGCAGGAGGATAGACGGTTTATATACACGCCCATATATTGCTTATGTCGATGAAGACGGCAAAGTTGGCAAGCCCTTCCTGTTGCCTCAGAAAGATGCCGGTTTCTATCAGTCCTTTATGAAATCTTTCAATATCCCGGAATTTATAACCGGAAAGGTAAAAGTACGAGGCCGGGTCTTGGCTATTAAGGCAAAAGAGGATAAGGGGACGGATGTCAGGCTTGCTCAGCAATAAGGTTGGATAGAAAGAAAAGAAATGGTGGTGTATCAAAAGAGCTGTAATCCTTTTTTGATACACCACCATAATAATAGGCAATTTCTTTTTATGGAAGAGTAATAAGAATAGAACCACCTTCTCCTGTGTAATCAAAACCTCCTTGCAAAGCTTCTATGTAATAGTAAGGAGCTAATTGGAAAGTCTTGTCATCTAGCTGTTTATTATTTGCCAAACTGATTCCTGCAAAATCACTTGGGTGGTGGGCATAAATTGCATTTGAGGCACTTCCGTCATAATTGATTCCGATAAAGAATTTATTATAATAAATAATGCCATCCTTAATCCAAAATTCGATATAATCGCATGAAGTTGAGGCTACAGCGTTTCCCCATCCGCCATCATCATTTTTCAAACCTTGTTCATATGGTTTCATTACACGATAACGGTCAAAGCCATCCGCTTTTTGAATTTCTACATTGTAAGGCTTTTCTGTAAAAGCCAAAACGTCAGCAAATGTACCTGTTCCCAAAGATACCCAGTTATAGTCTTTATTAACCGTAACTGAAACTGTGTTACTGCCACTTACAGGTTCATTTGTATTATCCAATGTTAGTGTGATATTCAATTCTTTGCCAATTTCCAAAGGAGATACGTTGACTGTGACTTTTGTCATATTTTCACCAGCAGCAAAAGTATAATCGGAAACAGTACAACCGGCTAAGGGGACTTCATCGACCGTAGCAGTCAATACAATGGTCCCACTTGATTCGCTGTCGGCATTTGCACGTACTAGATCTACTGTAAAGGTCGGATCAGCAGGTGAAACCGTGATATTAGCTAAAGAAGCATTTACAAAAACAGCTCTATTTGCTGCATCTGTATTATATAGAGCACATTCTTGTTCATTATCACAGGCTGCAAAGCCCAAGATAATTGATAGAAGAGTGGTTAATGTTGATAATTTTGAAATATATTTCATCGCTTTTATCTTTTAATCAATGAATAAATTTATTTAGTATCACCGACCGGATTTTGGTCTTTGGTCTGGTCCAGACTGGAATTTCCATCAAATTCAGTTTGAGGAATTGTCAATACCCACATATAGCTTTCCGGGTCATTTGCATTGCGATTAACAAGCAAAGCGTCAGTCGGCCAACCCATTTCTGCAGTTCGTTTGAATCCCTGTTTCAAACGACGAATGTCGTAGATACGACCAAATTCGCCCCAAAGTTCGATACGACGCTGTATAATGATTTCTTCCAATAATGAACCTGTATAATCAGAAGTCAATTTTCCCATAGATGTACCGGACTTTTGAGCACAGCTGTAAGACGCGTCACGCTTACTCATCAAATCCATTAAGTATTCGCGTGCACCAGCATCATTTCCTAAACGACATTCTGCTTCAGCAGCAATCAGGTACATTTCTTCTATACGCATCCAAACATAATCTCCCATCCAAGTTTGGATATCGGAAAACTTAAATTTTTCCTGCTGATAACCACCATCTTTATTGTTGGCATCTTTCGGGTTCCACCAGACCAACCGTTCGTCTTCCGTTCCCATTTTTCCATACAAATCTTTGTTGATCTGTTTGCGGGCTTTTGCTCCGTATTTATCGGCATCTGCATCCATGTGTGTGAACAAACCTGCATACATACCGCTTTGGTCAGATATGATTTCTGCCCCCCCCACATAACATTTGGTGCGCTTACGCTGTTCAAACCTTTAAATTCTGAAACTTTTGCAATCGTGCATTTGCTTACAGCAATAGCTTCTTCCGATGATTTTTTAGCGGTAGCCCAGTCTTCCATCACTAATGCGATACGAGCCTGCAAGCCTAATGCTGTGGCATAGTCGATATGTGAAATGTGTTTGCGGGTTGTACCGTTTAACCGTTCGACAGCTTTATTGATGTCATTCATAATCTGAGCATATGTCTCTTGCACTGTAGAACGTGGTTTTCCTTCTGTACCGGCGACTGTCGGCTCGACATATATAGGGCAACAAGGTTCACCCTCATGTCCTTTATAGGTCCGGGCAAAACTTTGCGCTAACATGAAATAGGAGTAAGCCCGTATTGCATAGGCCTGCCCCATGATATAGTTGACTTCCGTTTCTGTCCCTGCCATAGTTTCCTCTGCATCAAGTATATAATTAGCATTGGAAATCCAAGTATAATAGCAATTCCATAAATCATATGAGCGCCAAGTAGTAGCAGTATATCTGCTTTTTACGTTATATAAGCAATCATACCAGAACCAGCCGCTGCCCATTGCAGCCATGATCATATCTTCTCCCATCACATCGGCCATCAGATTGTAAGCACTGATACCGAAGCATTGGTGTGTATTATCTGTTGGAGACCATGCTGAATACATGGAACGGTAAAGACCGTTCAGTGGAACTAAAGCCGCATTGGCATTTGCTAATAGTCCGCTTCCGGACATTGAATCAGTCGGATTGGTATCAAGAGAACTTTCCAAGCATGACGATAGAGTCGTACAAGCCACCAGACCGACAATCATATATTTGAATATCTTTTTCATCTTGTATCTTATAAAATAATGATTTAACATTAGAAGTTAATTTCTACACCAAAAGAGTATGTTTTGTTTGGTGTATACGAATAATCGGTTTCACCCTTAAAATTGTATTGAGGGTCCATACCTTTCAAATGAGAAAATAACGCCAGGTTATCAATGGAACCGAATACACGGACATTTCCCAGTTTTGCTTTTCTCATCCAGTCTTTAGGCAAGGAATAGCCTAATGTGATATTTTTGATTGCAAAATAAGATGCATTGATTAAGAAACGATCTGTCGTTGTATAAGCACCGTTGATTTCCACACGAGGCACATCTGTAATATCGCCTGGTTTCTGCCAACGGCGTAGCTGATGTTTATTCCAGGTGTTCGTCGCATATTGGGCGTTCATGGAACCTGTATACAGACTGTCATATATTTTACCGCCAATCGAATAGGAGGTTAGGACTGACAAATCGAAGCCTTTGTAAGAAAAGTCTGTTCCAATACTTCCGTAAAGATCCGGAATACGGTTGCCTTGATAATATTTACTGGTTGATGCTTTTGAATAGTCATCGCTGATACGTTCGTTGATGATGTTTCCATTTTCATCCTTGTCGTATACCCAATAGAGTTGAGCGCCTGTAGCTGGATCTACTCCTGCTGATTTAGCCATATAGAACGTATTGATAGGCATGCCCTCTTTGATACTGTAAACTCCCTTGATGATTTCGGGTGCTGTATTAGTCAGCTTCAAGACTTTATTTTTTACAGTTGATCCCATCCAACTTATGTTCCAGACGAAATCATCCGTTCTGATAGCGGTACCTCTTATTTCAAATTCGAAACCCGAGTTTCTCATGTCTCCGACATTGGCATTGTAGCCATTGAATCCGGTAGAAGTTGCCATCGGGTAACTTAACAACATATCGACAGTCTTACGATTGTAATATTCGGCATTGACGGATAGACGGCTTCCAAGGAAGGTCGCTTCGACACCGACATTCAAGTTTCCATTCTTTTCCCAAGACACTACCTGATTTTCCAATGAAGAAACCATACCTCCGATCTGGTTCGAATTCGGCCAATCTAAATCATACAAGCTTTGCCATAAGTAATAATTGCTTGTCTTATCTGAATTCAGGATATTATCATTACCTTGTTGTCCATAGCTTAATTTCAAAGACAGATTATCAATCCATTTAACATCTTCCATGAACGCTTCTTTGGAAATGCGCCAGTTACCACCGATAGACCAGAATGTTCCCCAACGATGATCTTTATGAAAACGAGAAGATCCATCGGTACGCAAAGATGCAGAGAAATAATACTTTTCATCATAATTATAGTTGAAACGTCCTAACCACGATTCGATACGATATTTGTCCGTATAAGAATCGGCTGCATACAAAGTCGTTCCCGGACGCAGTTCAAGGATACCGTCTACCAGGTTTGTTTTTCCAGCCTTCAAATATTCGTAGCTGTAAGCATAAAATTCATGTCCAGCCAAAACATCAAAAGAATGTAATCCGAAAGAACGGTTCCATGACAACAGTTGGTTGAAAGTATAACTTTGCATGCGTGTGTTATATTTGGTCAATAAACCACCTGCTGTAGCCTGGTTTCCATGATACATATTCATATAGCTCATTCGTGATTGGTTGCGGTAATCAAGACCGAAATTCACATTCAGTTTAATTCCCTTGAAAACACCGAAATTATCTTTATCTGAACCAAAAGTCACTCCAGTGCGAAGGCTTGCCACATCATTCTTTTTATTTGATTTGTCGTCAGTCAAACCGCCGACTGGATTGTAATCCGTATAGCTTCCCGGACGTCCGTTTTCTCCATAATCCAATTGAGGTTTTCCATCTTCACCCAATACATTCTTTCCATCCAATCCCTTCACATAGACGGGAAATAACGGTGAAACGAACTGTGCTGAATACCATACATTTGATGTGGAAGATCCGTCATAGTCACTGTAATCCTGCACTGAATTAGACAAGGAGGCATTCATGTTGGCCTTAAACCAATCTGTAATATTAGAATTAACGTTTACACGAGCATTATAACGCTGAAAGCCTGTATTGATAAGAATGCCATCTTCATTCAGATAACCGAGAGAAAACATATATTTTGTTTTTTCAGAACCGCCGTTTACAGATAATTGGTGTTCTTGCCTGAATGCATTATCTCGTTGAACTGCATCCATCCATCGTTCATTCCAGGCTGAAACAGCATCAGCTTGTACCATTCCTGTTTCAGGATTGATCAAATTGTCCCATGTGTAATTCTTAAACGGGTTGTATAGTTCACCACCTAAATTGGCACTTAAACCGGCTCTTGCCATCTGTTGTGCTTGTTCCCATGAATAACCAGAGTTGAATACGTAACCATTACGAAGAGCTTCATAAGTTAATTGCACAAATTCTTTCTGATCGACCATATCATACGGTTGGATAGCACGTGATGCCCATCCTACAGTTGAACGCCATGTTACTTGAGCTTTTCCTTCTTTACCCTGTTTAGTTGTGATCATAACGACACCGTTCGCACCACGCGCACCATACAAAGCACCAGCAGAAGCGTCCTTCAATACAGTCATAGACTCGATATCAGACGGATTGATGGAACTTAAAGAACCATCGAAAGGAATACCATCGACAACATACAAAGGATCTTGTGATGCATTAATTGAACCATAACCACGGATTACAATGGAAGCATCTTCGCCAGGCTGTCCGGATCCTGAAGTTGTCAACAATCCTGTTGCCTGTCCTTCTAACCCTTTTGTTAAGTTTGTAATAGGACGGAGTTCTAATTTTTCATTACTGATCGTAGAGGCCGATCCCGTAAAAGAACTTTTTTTAGCGGTACCGTAAGCGACAACCATTACTTCGTCAAGCATCTGATTGTCCCCCTCCAATACTACATTTACTTTTGGCTTGATTCCAACTTCCTGAGACTTCATCCCCACGAAGGAAATAACCAGAGTCTTTGCAGAACTTAGTTGATGGTTATATTATTGATTATCAAAGTATTATTTGGTTTATCTTTTTAAATCATCATTCTCCTATAAAAGATAACATTCTAAATATATAGCAAACTGATTTATTTGATTAACAATGTGTTAAAATGTTTAGTGAAAGTAGCAACCACATCCTTAACAGTTCTAAACTGTGCTGTAGTTCTACCTGTTTCCTCCTGATTTCTTGATGTAGATTAAACTATCTTGCAGGATTCTGATACACATTTTTAAGCCAATATTCAAAAGCCGGATCTTGGATTTCTATCGTATTGCCAGGCAATATATCGATCAAATCTTTTTCAAGTGTCGCTTTTTTCAAGTTTTTGATATTTGCTGAAGTTCCCAATTGATAGTGCTTCAAAATGTCTTTAGATGAGAAATTAACCACTCCATCGGCGACAGCTATCAAAAAGCTAATTTGACGGGAAGTCAAAGAATCTATTATATTGGTAAACAACAGGCTCAATTGACCGATCAAACTGTTGAACGCCTCATTGACAATAGCTTCCGAACACTCTTTTGATGTACGCAACCAAGTTTGCTGACTTAATTGCTGAGTATAATACGGATGGTTTTTCATTTTATCGGCAATCATACCAGATAATTCATCCGATATTTGCTTTCCGGTATCAGCAAACCGTTGGGAAATAAATGCAACCCAGTCTTTTCGTTCTATTTTTTGTAAGAATAAGATATCGCCAAATTTGTAAAAAGGCATACTGTAGTCATTGAAAATACTCAGTAACATATGACGTTTACTCCCATACAGGCAATAGCAAACAGATGTATGTGTCTGCCAATGAGCACGAAGTTTACGTTGAAAAGCAAGCGAATCTTCATATTCGTTGATATTTTGGAATTCATCAATGCAGACAATGATCTTTTTACCTTTATCTTTAGCGATCTGTTGTGGCAAATCTAATATCTCATCATAAGACAACCGGTTATCTTTAAAACCGATACCAAAAGATAATTCATAGCTCTGACTGCCTTCGGAAAGAGAAACAGTAGGTGCCATTCGGCTCAAATATTTTTTTACTCCTGCTACAAATTCCTCCCAAGCAGAGGTAGATACCCGCATTAAAGCATTAGCATAGGCCGTATAAAATTGTTCTTCCGTTCTACAATTAAAAATATCGACTTGACAGACCAGTGTATTCTTGTTCTCTTCTGACAAAAGTTTGGCACATTTATTTACCAAAGATGTTTTACCCCAGCGACGTGGAGATATAATAACGGTATTAATGAGATTCTTGAAGTTTTGTGTCAACAAAGCAACCTCATTTTTCCTGTCAGTAAAATTCAAGTCATCGGCAATACGTCCGTAAACAAATGGAGCCTCCATAGTATAATTTTTTATATCTAAACAAATGTAGCAACAATAGTTGGAAGGTGCAAATATGAAACTGGTTAATTTGAAATCGATTGGTTTCAAATTAACCAGTTTCACGCACATTGACTAATAATAATGTAGGATATGGAGATACTTATATATAATAGTCACAAAAGAAAATGAAGGTGTGTCAAAATTCTCACCTTCTTTTTTTATGCCCAAAGCCCCGACTTTCA
>OKRZ01002099.1_pt1 | contig 14858 bp, 16 predicted proteins | sample 1601141 | NCBI WGS metagenome assembly OKRZ01 (sample SAMEA3541524, study PRJEB24748) | human gut metagenome | biome: human gut; feature: human-associated habitat; material: faeces | place: China | collected 2012
TCAGATTTTGAAACAAAAGTTGCATATTCAACATGTGTTACAGCAATGAATATGGAAGCAGATGCAATTGTATGCTATACAAATTCAGGAGATTCTGCAAGAAAATTAGCAGGTCTTGGAGCAGGATGCCCAATTTTAGCTATAACAGATAATAGAAGAACATTTAACCAATTAGCATTAGCTTGGAACGTAACTCCAGTTTATGTTGAAAAAAATGATAACATTGATACAACAGTTGAAAATGGAATTAAAAAATTACAAGATAAAGGTATATTAGAAAAAGGAGATACAATAGTAATTTCAGGAGGATCTAGTATATTACCAAATGCTGAAGAAAGCAAAGTTGTTGCAAGTGTTGCAAAAATTTAGTTAATAAAATTACAAAAATAAAAACTAGTAGGATTATTTCTACTAGTTTTTATTTTATGTTATTTTTATTATATAAAGATAATTATATAATAAATGTATATATCCTTAAAATAATTAGTAGTAGCAAATGTCGAAAATCCTCATATAATAAAAATAAAGGAGGAAACAAAATGTTTGGAAGAAGAAAATGTTATTGTATGAATAATAATTATCAAAACAATTCATGTGAAGAGCAAAACGACATAATGGAAGATAAATGCTCAAATATAGGCAATATGAATTTTAGTTGTAATCAAAACGAATATATGGATTGTTGTGAATGTGGATTTGAAGAAGAAGATAATGTATTTCCAGAAAATCCAATGTTAGGTCAAAGTTATGTACCAATCCAATATATGGATAAAACATTTAAACCATGTGTAGGACTAAAAATGGGAACAATATTTCCAGAATTAGTTAGCCCATATACTCCATGTCAATCTATGCGTGAAATAGAGTATATAGCAACAACAAATACTATAAAGGAGGGCTGTAACAAATGTCAATAGAAGAAGATAGAACAATAGATTGTTGTGAAAAGGAAGAAATGTTACAACAAATAAGATGCTACGATTTTGCAATAACTGAACTTGCTTTATATTTAGATACACACCCAACAGACGATAAAGCACTTTGCTTACACAGAAAATATTGCAGAGAAGCAAAAGACTTAAAAGATAAATATCAAAAAGTTTATGGTCCTTTAACTATAAATTTCCCTTGTAATAAATGGAGATGGCTTGAAGAACCATGGCCTTGGGAAGGAGGAATGAACTAATGTGGACTTATGATAAAACATTACAATATCCAATTAATATAAAATGTCCAGATCCAAGATTGGCAAAAGTAATAATATCTCAATATGGTGGACCAGATGGAGAATTAGCAGCATCTCTAAGATATTTATCTCAAAGATTTGGTATGCCAGACCAAAATGCAAAAGCAATATTAAATGATATAGGTACTGAAGAATTAGCTCACTTAGAAATGGTAGGAACAATAGTGCATCAATTAACAAAAGGTGCATCAATAGAAGAAATAGAGAAAGCAGGATTAGGACCATATTATACAGACCATGGTGTTGATGTGTATCCACAATCAGCAGCAGGAGCACCATTTACAGCAGCATATATAGCATGTAAAGGTGATCCAATTGCAAACTTACAAGAAGACTTAGCAGCAGAGCAAAAAGCTAGAGCAACTTACGAAAAATTGATAGATTTATGTAGAGATAATCCAGATGTAATAGATCCACTAAGATATTTAAGAGAAAGAGAAGTCGTGCATTTCCAAAGATTTGGTGAAGCACTACGTGGAGTTCAGGATAAACTAGCAGAGAAAAAATTTTATATGAATGATTGTAAATAATAGAAATAATTCCCTCAGATATATAATACTGGGGGAATATAATTTTTAAATATAAAGACAAATATTTGACTTCACATAATATAAATGATATACTATATAAGTAAAATCTTTAATATTAAAGGAGGAAGTCTTATGTTACAACATTCAGGCAAGGTGTTCTTTAGAGTATCAACCATTGACAGAGAGGAAGGACGAAATCCGAAAGTCTATCTCGATATCTTTGAGAGAGACAGTCAGCGGTTAATAGGTCAAATGAGATTTAACTCTGATCCTATATACTCGAAAAAGAAAGAAGATATCCGAATGGCATTTGATGTTCTTAAAACATCAATGATATCACCGACAAACGGTGGTGCACAGATGCTGGAGGATATAGTTGTTGGCGGTATTTTATGGGTGATGAAAGACAATCATTATACGTATCCGTTTGTGCCGAATGTCTATATGGTAGTTCATTCTTATGAACAGGACGAACCGATAATGAAGGACATTAATGACAAGATTGTAGAAATTTTGGCGAAAGTTGGTGCAAAACACGACAAAAGTATGATGCGAATTTCTTGTAACGATGTTGACTTAGAGTATGTAAAACGAATAATTAATCGCTATTAAGTTGAAGAAAGCCATGAGTTTAAAACTTGTGGCTTTCTTCAGTATCAATGTTTGAACTTTATTGTTTTAGTATTATGGAAATAATGCTTGATAAATTAATAAAAAATAGTTTGACAAAGTTATACATAAATATTAAAATATAAATAGGTGATAAAATGAAAACAAAAGAAAACAAGATAAAAATAACACTAAAAACAATAATATATTCAGTATTTGCTTTCTTTACTATTTTATATATAGTAATGTTTTTTAATATGTACTTTCCGATAAATAAAGCATATGCAAAAGAAACAACAACAAATTTAAAAAATGAAAATACAAGTAACGGCCAAAAAATAAGTAATGCGGATCAAATAGATGTAGAAAAAATAATAAATGAAAATACGAATAATGGACAAACAGAACAAATAACAAAAAAAGAAGAAACATTGGAATATTTAACACAATATAGAACAAACAAAGAGATACCAAAAGGAATATCAGTAGTTGTACAAGAAGGAAGACAAGGAAAACAAGAAATAACAATAAAAACAACATATGATAAAGATGGAAATCAAATAAAAGAAGAACAAACAAATGCAACAATAACAAAAGCATCAGCAAATAAAATAATAGAGATAGGCGGAGCAAGTTATACAAGTAATTATAAAGTAAAAGTCGGAGATAAAATATATGTTACATCTGATGAATTAGCAGTAAGAGCAGAAGCAGAAGAAGAAAGTAGAAAAATAACAACACTAAAAAAGGATGACGAATTAAAATTATTAGAGATAACTCAAAACTGGTATAAAATATCATATCAAAATATAATAGGATGGGTTAAATCTGAATGTACAATATACATAAATCCAAATGCAAGTGAAGAACAAAAACAAACAATATTAGAAACAAAAACAAAAGAACAATTATTAGCTACACTTAGTATAAATATGCAATTAAACAAACCAAGTGGATTAACATTAGAACAATTTAAAAAAGTATTATCAGATAGCAAAGATAAAAATAAAATATTTGAAAATAATGCAGAATATTTTTACTATATAGAAAAACAATATAATATAAATGGAATATTTGTTGCGTCTGTAGGAATTCATGAAAGTGGATGGGGAACATCTAAAATAGCAGTGCAGAAAAATAATTTATTTGGATATGGAGCATATGATTCAAATCCGTATAATGGAGCTTATAATTTTTCTAATTATTCAGAAAGTATAGATTTGCTAGCAAGGGTATTTGTAAAATATTATTTGAATCCTGCTGGGACAAGTATCTATGGAGGAGAAAAAGCAGTTGGTTCATATTATAATGGAGCAACATTAAAGGGTATTAATACCAAATATGCGAGTGATAAAAATTGGGCAAATGCAGTTTTTTCTCATATGCATTATTTATATAATAAATTGTAAATTTTTTGTAAAATTCCTTGATATTTTTTTGAAGTTATTGTATGATATATAGGTATAAAAAACGTAAAAAAATAAGTAGTTTTAGGAAAATAAGAAAGGGGCTAAAATAATGAAAAAAACATTAGCAATATTCACAATATTAGTAATGATAATGGGAATATTTACTTTTTCAAGTAAAGTGTATGCAGAAGAAAAAGCTATAGATGAAAAAACAGAGAGTAAACTTGTAGAAATAAAAGATACACAAACAAAATCATTAGAAGACTATCAAAAAAAATATGGTTCAGATTCATATGGATTAGTAGCATATATTTTAAATTTAGTAAGAATATATAGTATACCATTTTGCTTTATAGGAATAGCAATAGGGGCTATACATCAATATGTAATAGGTATCAGAAAACTAGATACACTAGAAAAAGGAATGGGGTTAATTGTAACTTTTGTTACATTATTAATAATATGCCAAATTTTACCTTTAGCATTTGCAATGTTTGTAAAATTTGGAAGGGGGTAACAAATGAAAGTTTTATTTGCAGTAAGTAATGAAGAGGTCTCTGAGGCAATAGTAAAGAGATATCAAAAAAATTATAAAGAAATTATTTCATACAAAAATGTATATTACTTCAATGCAATACTAAAAGAATTACAAAAGGATAAAAACTATGACAGAATAGTAATAAGTGAAGAATTAGAGGCATTTACAAATACACAATATTCACAAATAGATAAATTTATATTCGATAAATTAGATAGTATTAGTGATGAAGCATCAAATTTAAAAGGTGATGATATTCCAATAATTTTGATTTGTTCAGATAGAAGAGAAAAATCTGAAGAAATGTTAGTAAAATTATTTGGAATAGGAATTTATAATGCCTTAATTGGAAATGACAGAAGTGTTGACAATGTTTGTCAATTACTAAATAAACCAAGATTAAAAAAAGAAGCAAAAACATACTATAAAATAGACTCTGATGATGTTTCATATCAAGCAGAGAGTGAAAATGATGTAAGTGAAGTAGAAATACAAAATATTTTAGCACATTATAAAAGATTAGGAAAAGATGAAAAAAAATATGTAGAAAGTTTTGATAATATTGCTTCACAATATAATGATATCCAATTAAGAATAATAAGCAAATTTTTGCCACTAAATGTAAGAGCAGTTCTTGAAGAAAAATCACCAAAATATCAAGAAATAATTTCATTTAATAGTAAAATTTCTGATAATTTAAGAGCTCAAAGCGTAAAGAAGGAACAAAAAGAAGGAACAAGTGAAAAACTATTAAATATGGGAAATAATGAAAAAATATTGTCTAAACCTGTAGTTATTCCATCTTCAGTTAATATGAGTAGTACTAAGAAATTAGCAAAGGTAAAAAATGTAGTAAAACCTATAGAAAATGTTCAAGGAAAGACAGTAACAGATGTAAGAAAAGTAGGTCCTAAGTTTGAAGAAAATATGAATACAAAAGTTGCTGGACCTATGTTTGAGGAAAATACTTATGATGAAATAGATAAATTACTTAATGACCAAATTAATAATCAAATTTCAAATCAAGCCCAAGGAATAAATCAAATGCAAAATAGTGAAATTCCAGAAGTTCAAGAAAAAGAAGAAAAAATGAAAGAATCTACTTCAATTGAACCACCAAAAAGAGGAAGAGGAAGACCAAGAAAAAATCCTGTTCCAGTTCAAAATGAAAATAGTGCACCAAAGAGAGGAAGAGGAAGACCAAGAAAAAATCCAGTTATAGAAGATCAAGAAAATATAGTGTTGCCTGGTATTGAAAATAAAGAAGAAAAAGAAGATGCAATTTTACCAGGGGTTGAGGAAAAAACACAAGTAGAAGATACTATTTTACCAGGCTTTGAAAATCAACAAGAAGAAAGTACAGTGTTACCTGGATTTGAAGAAGATACATCAAATGTAAATGAAAATGTGTTACCTGGATTTGATGAGAATAATGAACAACAAGAAAAACCATCATATCAACAAATTAATCAAGAAAATAATGCTCAAAATAACCAAATGTATAGTAATATGAATTATAGTAATGAGTTGAATTATGGAAACAATTACAATAGCTTTAATCGACAAGAAACAAGATTGCAAAATGTAAATGAAACTTATGAAAATGTAGATATTTCACGATTATTGACATCTGATAAAAAAGTAGCATGTTTTATAGGAACAAGTAAAAATGGAACATCATTTATAGTTAATAATGTTGCAGATATAACATCAAAAATGGGAATAGATACAGCAATATTAGATACAACAAAAAATAGAAATTCATATTATATTTATACAAAAAATGATGAAGAATTAAGAAAAGTTGCTATGAATAGCATATCAAATTTATTACAAGATAATGCGAATGGAATACAAGTAAATAAAAATTTAACAGTATATACATCATTACCAGATGAAACAGAAGGAATAGAAAATGCAGGAACTATATTACAAACTTTATTGAAAAAACATTCATTAGTATTAATTGATTGTGATTTTGATACACCAATACAATATTTTGAAAAAACACAAGAAATTTATTTAGTTCAAACATTTGATATATTAACAATACAAGCGTTAACAGCATTTTTAAGAGAATTAAAATCAAGAAATGTATTAGATCAAAATAAATTAAGAGTTGTATTAAATAAAGCATTAAAATTAAGGGGAGTAAATGACAAAACAATAATAGGAGGAATGGCATATTATAATGATCCAGCAATGTCATTTATGACAGAATTATTTGATAAAAATACTGTAAGATATATAGCAGTTCCATTTAATGAGGAAGTGTATACAAAATATTTAGAGAATATAATAGAATGTGAAGTATCAACAAAAGGATATCCAAAAAATATACTACAAATATTAAATGAATTAGCAAATATGGTATATCCTGTAGTATCAGGAAAGTCAACATATGTACCACCAACAGTAGAAAGAAATAGTGTTTTTTCACCAAGTATGAATTCAACACTTAATCAAATGAAAAATAGATATTAAAAAATAACATTAGGGGGGAAAAAGGTGTTAGCAGTAGTAATAGTAATATTAATAATAGCAGTTTTAGGATTAATAATGTATAATGTTAGCATTCATAAAAAAATACAAACATATAAAAATATTAACCAGAAAATAAATAATCTATCAGTAGTTCAAGATTTTATGAGTACTATAGGTGAAACATCTACAGTAGATGATAAAATAAAAAGAATTAATGATATACTAATAGAAAAATATGAAATAAAATATTCGACTATTGTTGTCTTTAATGGAGCTGAGTATGAAATAAAAGCATCAAATGTAGATCAAATACATTGGGATGCATTACGTTCATTACAAGATGTAGACATGTTTAAAGACAGTATAGCACAAGCAACCCCTAAGTATGTTACAGTAAACAATGACCAAGAAAGATTACCATATCAAAAAATGGAATTTGGAAGAGCTAAATCAGCAATATTCTTTCCATTATATATAGATAATGTTTATATAGGATATTGGATAATAGAAAGTGGAACACCACATGACTTTGACAATGTTGATACAACTGTTTTAGAGGTAATAAAAGATAATATAGTTGCAGTATTAAAAACAGTTGTACATCAAAAAACACTAGAATCAATTGTTAGAAAAGATTTATTCTCTGGATTGTATTCAGAAGAATATTTATATGGTGAAGGAAGGAAAATAATAGATCAATATACAACTTCAACAGTATGTATGTATAAAATAACAAATTTAGAAGAAATTAATCATAAATGTTGCAGAGAATTAGGAAATCAAGTTATAGAAAAAATTAGTGAATATATAAAATCTAATATATCAAATCAATATGTGTATATTAGATATATGGGACCTAAATTTGTTATAGTATTTTCAGGTGTAGAATTAAATGGTGTTGTTGAATTTGTAAATGACTTAAAAGAAAAAATAGAAAATACAGAAATTAAGCTAGAAGAAAATGAAAAAATATCAGCATATCCTAGATTAAACTTTACACTATCAACATATTATAAAGGAACAGGTCTTGAAGAAATACTAAAAAAACAAGAAGAATATCTAGACAATTGTAATTCAGAAGAAAGTGATATTACTAATATATAAATTGAGTAAACTGATTTATATAATAAAGTTAAAGGAGGTATAAACCATGGATTTTGATAAAACAATGAGTTTTCAAGTTGAAAGAGAAGAAAATACTAAAGCAAAGGAAATACTAAAAGAAGTATATCAAGCTTTAACAGAAAAAGGATATAATCCGATAAACCAAATTGTAGGTTATATATTATCAGGAGATCCAACTTATATAACAAGTTATAATGATGCAAGAAATAAAATAAGAACAATTGAAAGAGATGAATTACTAGAAAAAATGGTAAAAAGCTATATAGGATTAGGATTAGAGGACGAATAATGAGAAAATTAGGAATAGATTATGGAGATGCACGAGTTGGAATAGCAATAACAGATCCACTAAATATTACAGCACAAGGGCTAGAAACAATTCAACGAAATAATTCTGATAAAATAGTTTTAAGAAGATTAGACGAAATATTAGAAAAATACGAAGTTGATACTTTAATAGTAGGTATGCCATATAATTTAAAGGGAGAAAAAACTGTTAGAGCAGAAAAAACAGAGCAATTTATACATAAACTTAAATGCAAATATAATAAATTAAAAATTGAAACCATAGATGAGAGACTTACAACTGTTGCAGCTCATAAAACTATGAACTTTTTAGACATCAATAAGAATAAAAAACGTGATATTGTAGATACTATATCTGCAGTGTATATTTTAGAAACATATATAAATAGAAATTGTAATATTAACAATTAAAAATAATATAAAAAATTTTATAAAATGGTTGCAAAAAAATTAAAAATAAGATATTATAATTACGATATTTAATTTATTAAATATAAAATTATGAAATAAATAATTCATAAAAATAGCAGTTAAAGTTTGTAAGCACTTTAATATAGCTAAAAGAAAGGAGAATTTAAATTATGGACGAAAATTATGAGGGAGAAGATTTAGATAACATAGTAATATTAAATGATGAAGATGGAAATGAAGTAAAATTTGAATTTTTAGATTTAATAGACTTAGAAGATGAAGAATATGTAGTATTATTGCCAGTAACAGACGAAGGAGAAGAGGACGAAGGAGAAGTTGTAATACTAAAAGTAGAAGACAATGATGATGAAGACTCAGAAGAAGAATCATATGTAAGTGTAGAAGATGAAGACACATTAAACAAAGTATTTGAAATATTCAAAGAAAAATTTAAAGATGATTTTGACTTTGTAGATTAATTTTAAAGAACTGTCCAATGGGGACGGTTCTTTTTGGACAGGGCCAATTTGGCCAGGGACCAGTTGGGACGTTTCTGATCTGATGGGACAAAAATGTCCCAAAAGAACAGATGTTGTATATTATGAAAAGAAAACGGAGGAAGAGTTATGAAAAAATTTTCAACATATTTAGTAGTAATGTTTATGATAGTATTTTGGATTCTTAGAATAGTTATTACTTTATCTGCAGAAATGGGAAGTAATTTTCTTGGAATTACACCAATAAATGAAACATTTGAAATAGTAATTTTATTTGCAACACTGGTATGTGCTATTTTGATTGTAAAAAGGAAATTAGTGGGTAGTTTATTGTACCTTGCAATCCATGCTGTATATTTTGGAGGAGATGTAACAGATAAATTAAATATTATGGCTAATAATGGACAATTGACAGTAGCACAGAGTACAGATTTTATATTTTCTGTAATTGGAATAATTTTACCGTTGGCTGTATTATTAGATTTATTGTTAGATAAAAATAGAAAAGAGAATCCTAAAGACAAAAAAACAGATTGGTTTTATAAAAATGAAGAATTTGATAGAAAATTAGATGATAGAGCAGATAAAAATAATTATAGGACTATGTAATGAACTACTTGGTTTGTAGTTCATTTTTATGTCATAATATTGCTAACTAATTAACGTAACATTATGAGGAGGCATGAATATGCTAAAAACAGAAAAACAAACAATTATGGAATTCCTTGGCAAAACAGATGTGAAGAAAAAATTCATGAATGTGTTAGCAGAAAAACTTCGGAAAGAGGGGCATAGTGTTGCAATCATAGAAGATTGCAAGGAAAGCTTACCTGAAGAGCTAAAAAAATGTGAAGATCTTGAAGCGGTTAATTTGTGGATACACTTTCAGATCCAGTCTGAAATTATCCTAGCGCTTAGTGCTGGAGTTGAATATATTCTCATAGAAAGGGGAATTAAACAAACGAAGTTAGAATTTGATGAATTGCTGAAAAATGGTAAGATTTCACAAGAAAAAAGGGATAACTTTAAAAGGCTTATCTTAAGAGAGTTTAAGTCAGATAAAGTTATAGACTTAGAAAAACAAAAAAATGGCTAGATTTTATAGACAATTATTCCATTATTGAAACTGCACAGAGGGTAACCTTTGTGCAGAATTTATTTATAAAAGAGAAAATAACGCTGTTGTCAATAATTTTTGATTAGGACACCCTAAATTGATAAAATTAATTTATGATTTGTTCACCCTGGGTGCGCCATTTTTGACACACCCTTTGACTTTATCATAAATTTAGTGTATTATTAAATTGTTCTCATGTTAAGCCGATAATCTTTCGTTCTTTAAGCAATAGAAATATACAAAATTTTCTATAATTGCTTCAACTGATTCGTTTGATTTGAAGCTTTTCTTATTTTGCATAGAAATTGGTATTATTTTATACCATTTATCATTAAATCTTACTTTCATTCCAATTCTTTTACTTATACATATTTCAACTTTCTTTTTATGAAGTATTTCTTTCGTTTCTATTAAAAATGTTGTTCCACTAATGCTTATACAATTACTTACATCTATTGTTCTTGTATATTTTACCGAAAGAATGTAATCGATATTAACATATTCTGGTAATTTTAAAAATGAACTTTTTTTATTTTTTGGTTCTATACTAAATTTCTTATTAAATTTTGGAATATATTTTATTAGAAATTCATTTGCTTCTTCTAATGTTTTTATTTTATGAACTCTAAATTCTGTTCTAAGTCTATCATGCAATGTATTCCATAATCTTTCTACTCTGCCTTTTGCTTGTGAAGAACCTGCATGGATTAACTTTACATTTAATTCGCTCATCATTCTTCCGTATTGTGTTGACGGTTCTGTTATTCCCGCTAATTGTTCTTCTATTGTTAATTCTTTATCTTTTGGAAAGAAGATACTTGATCCATCTGCATATAACGCTAATGGTATTCCAAAATTTTTTAATGTTTGTTTTGTAACTTCTAAATAACCTTGCATACATTCATTTTCCGATAAATATAATCCTGTAATTTGATGTGTTGCATCATCTATAAATCCATGCAAACAATACATTTTATCGTCTCCATAAAAAAATTGAAATGGTGTACCATCAACTTGTAAAAGTTCGCCTTCTGAAGAACGTTCTTTACGTCTATTATGTACTTTGACTTTTTTGTGTTTTCTGAGACTTTTATATCCTTTTTGATGTAATAAATTATATAAAGCGGTATAACTTATTGCAATATTATAATCTTCCTTTAAAAATTCTTGAAAATGTTTAAAATTACACTCTTCATATTCTGGTTGTTTCCATATTTCAATAATTCTACTTTTTGTTTCTGCATCTATTGTATGTTTTGGTTGTTTTCCACAATTTCCATGTAACATGGATGAAGCACCTAATTTTTTATACCTCGCTTTCAATTTTTTAACATAGCGCTCTGAAAAACCTAACCTATCTGCTGCAACTTTTATTGTCATTGTTACATTAATACAACATTCAATTACTGATGCTTTTAAATTTTCTTTTTTATTCATTTCTGTTCTCATGCCTCCATTATATCATGGGGTGAACTTTTCATAAATTATTTTTATGGGGTGATCATATCATAAATTATTCATAGTTATTTTTTTTCAACTGTTGCAAATTATGTAAATTCGTAGTATAATATAAGCTGTATTGGAATATTTCCAAAGTATTTATTGTATTTTAGCAATCGTTTAATTTGCTAAATATCGAAAAATCATGGAAATACCAAGATACATTTGTACCTATTAACCTTTTTAACAATGAAAGGAGAAACACGATGAGTAAGTTTTGGGCAAAGGTAAGGTTTAAGCAGGAAAAAAATGCTGAACATTTGATTAGAGCATTTTTTCAGGACTTTAATCCTGCAAGTAGCATTGTAGTAAGAGGCAAAGAGGCAAAACTGGAAATTGTTTTCCGGCAACCTCCTATGGCAATCATCGATGCAATAAACCATTGCGAAGTAATTGAGCTGAACTACGGTAAGAACTTGAAAGAGTACAAAGAAGATGAAACCGTAAAGGTTGAAACAGAAAATGACTCTGAACAGAAAAATGCAGGAGGAGAAAGTTCCGAGCAGACCGAACAGGAAGTAGCAGAGAGTGAAAACCCCGAGCAGACTGAACAGGAAGTAGCAGAGAGTGAAAACTCCGAGCAGACCGAACAGGAAGTAGCAGAGAGTGAAAACTCCGAGCAGACCGAACAGGAAGTAGCAGAGAGTGAGAACACCGAGCAGACCGAACAGGAAGTAGCAGAGAGTGAGAACTCCGAGCAGACCGAACAGAAAGTAGCAGAGAGTGAGAACATCGAGCAGACCGAACAGGAAGTAGCAGAGAGTGAGAACTCCGAGCAGACCGAACAGAAAGTAGCAGAGAGTGAGAACTCCGAGCAGACTGAACAGGAAGTAGCAGAGAGTGAAAACTCTGAACCGACTGAACAGCCAAAAAAGAAAAGAGGCAGACCAGCAACTAGAAAGGTAGAGTCTACGAAAGAAGCAAAGCCAGAGCCGACATCAATAAACATTCCGGAATTAGAAGAAATTGCAAAAAAAGCAACTTCTTTTGGGCATTTTGCGAAATTAGTAGCAGAATGGTTGGAAATGGATAAAAGACAGGAACTCTTTACAAATTTAGTAATCGTATCTGCAGAAGTTGATAAGATTACATGGAGAGAATTAGAAAAGGCTTTAAAGGCGAAGAATGTTTTCTATACACAGTGGGACAAGATTTGGGCTTGTCAGCAGGTTTCCGAAAAGCTGAAAGAATATTCAGCAACAATGTTGTCATTTCTGAATGCTACTAGACAGTATAAAGAGTATTCTTTTAATCAAGTAGATGAACATTCTACAGAAGAAAACTCTAATGAACAAGCAACAGAAAAGACAATGATGAATGTTGAAGAAAAAACAGGAGAATTTGATGAAGGTGTCATTCCTAAACCGAGAGTTAAGATGGAATGTATGCCAGAAATCAAAGACTTTGAGGAAACATTGGCAAGTGTTGATAAAACACAACCTGTTGAAGAAAGAGTCCGTTATGTTTTGGGAGCAATGGGACTAAACAAGGTTTCAGCAAAAGAGCAGAAACAGATTGTTGAAATTGCAAGCACGGCTGTCAGAAAGGGAAGAATGGCTTTTGATATCATTTTTGTAGAGGCTAATATTCCTATTGAACAGACGATGGCAGTTCGTATGACATTCTCAAAATTTGTCAATGATTTTGTGCAGAAGTATGAAAGTGGTAAAAAGGTAAAACTTTTGACTTTCCTTTCAGAATTGCAGAAGATTATTATGTTTGAGAGTGAAATCGAGAACTTCTCGGACTTTACCGACTGATGTAATATTGTAATCTTGGTATTAAGGTAAAACTCCACTAGATGTATCTGGTGGAGTTTTACTATTTACATAACTTTACAAAAATGAAAAATAGTGATATAATAAGTGTATTGTTTATATATAAAGATGAAGAAATTATTTCTTAATTTGAACACATACACAGAATTTTGGTATGTAAACAATTTAGAATAATTCTTCTACTGAATGTACTATAAGCAAAAAAAAATAGAGCAGGAGGACAGTACAATGTCAGATGAAACAGGAGTAGCAAGACGGGAAAACAATGTCATAACAAGACGGGAGGAAAACTCATCTCAAGAAAGACTTTTTAGTGAGTTTAACAAAGTATTTGTTAGTGGCAGAATTGAGGCTGAACTTGAGTACAGCCATGAAGTACTGTGGGAGAAGTTCTATCGTACAAGAGTCAGAGTAGAAAGATTAAGTGGGACAGAAGATTTAGTTCCAATAGTTGTATCTGATTTACTGATAGGACGAGAAATGATGAAGAAATCACTTGAAGGTAAATGGGTAGAAGTAGCAGGACAGTTCAGATCCTATAATAAATTGGGGGAAGATGGTCGCAAACATTTGCAGTTATTTTTGTTTGTAACGGCTATTAACATCTATGAAGATGAAGATGAACTGGAAGAAATCACAAACGCAAACTTAATTTATCTTGATGGGTATCTTTGCAAACCACAGGTATTTAGAAAGACACCTTCAGGAAGACAAATAACAGATTTACTTATTGCAGTTAACAGACCATATGGAAAATCGGATTACATTCCGTGTATTGCATGGGGCAGAGTAGCTCAGTGGGTAAGCGAGTTTGAAGTGGGAAATCGAGTAAAGCTCTATGGTAGAGTCCAAAGCAGAGTGTATTTTAAAAGATATTCAAAGGATTCAGAGGCAGGAGAATACAGAGATGCCTATGAAATTTCGATAATGCGAATGCAAAGAGTAGAGGACTTGAAATTAGAGGGATAATCTGACAGTAGAAGAAATTGTCTAAAGAGAAAGAAAGGGGAGCAATTTAAAATGCTCTCCTTTTACAAAAAGAAAGTAAAATACAACTATATAAACACTATAATGTTATAAATGGTAAAATTAAGTGACGCACTTTGAAATAAAAATAGACACATAAGATTACAAATGATACAATGTGATTGTCAAGAAAACATTGAAAGGATTTGTAAGTTATGTGTCAAAATAATTATAACAGAAAAAAAGAAGAAAAGAAATATAAACATTTAAATTATGTTGAAAAAACATGTATATATGTCAATGATGTGAAACAAATTCTTTCAAATAGTATGATTGAATTCG